>Ga0129310_1000391_pt1 | contig 55313 bp, 45 predicted proteins | sample Go1ome_2_FD_94433 | JGI IMG/M metagenome (GOLD analysis project Ga0129310, IMG submission 94433) | Western lowland gorrila individual fecal microbial communities from Wisconsin, USA - Go1022A metagenome | ecosystem: Host-associated > Mammals > Digestive system > Large intestine > Fecal | place...
AGGCAACCGTAACCTGTAACTGTGGAAACACATTCGTAACAGGATCTACAAAGCCGGAAATCCACGTAGAAGTATGTTCCAAGTGCCATTCATTCTACACTGGCCAGCAGAAAGCAGCTCAGGCTCGTGGACGTATTGATAAGTTCAATAAGAAGTATGGCGTTGTAAGCGAATAAGTAGCACAGATAAGGTTGAGGTTTTTATCTCAACCTTATTTTTGAATTGTGGACTTATTTTTTTGAACAATGATTTTTGTGAGTCTGGACAGAGGGCTTGATTCGCAAGGCAGTACTGTTTGAACATACGGAGGCAGGAATGAAGAAAACAAAGAAAAAAAGATGCTATTCCGGAATCGGAGGACAGGCGGTTCTGGAAGGCGTTATGATGAAGAATAAAGATCTCTATGCCGTGGCTGTAAGAAAGTCAAATGGGGAGATCGTTGTGGATACACAGGAATTTGCGGGAATCCTGCATGACAGTGTACTTAAAAAAATCCCGTTCATACGGGGCGTTTTTAATTTCATTGATTCCCTGACATTGGGAATGAAATCACTCAATTATTCTGCATCTTTTTATGAGGATGAAGATGCAAAAGAAACAGCAGCGGATAAAGCGGTGAATAAGGCGACGGGGGGAAAGGCGGAGGGTGTCTTCATGGCGCTTACCATGGTGCTGTCGGTTGTGTTATCACTGGCAATTTTTATCGCACTGCCTTACTATCTGTCGACACTGTTTGAACGTTTTGTAAGAAACACCTCCCTTCTGAATATTATTGAGGGAGTCATCCGTATTGCGATTTTTCTGATCTATGTGGCAGCAATCTCGTTGATGAAGGATATCAGACGGGTATATATGTATCACGGGGCTGAACATAAGTGCATTAACTGTCTGGAGCGCGGGCGCGAACTGACAGTTGAAAATGTAAAAAGAAGCTCTAAGCAGCACAGAAGATGCGGAACCAGCTTTTTGCTGTTTGTCATGCTGGTGAGTATCATCCTGTTCTTCTTTATAACGATCACACAGCCGGTATATCGTCTGTTAATCCGTATCGCACTGATTCCGGTTGTTGCAGGAATCTCTTATGAGCTAATCAGGATTGCGGGACGCTATGACAATGTGTTTACCAGAATTTTATCCGCACCGGGGATGCTATTACAGAAACTGACGACCAGAGAACCGGATAAAGAGATGATCGAGGTTGCGATCAGATCCGTCGAAGCGGTATTTGACTGGAAGGAGTTCTTAAAAGTAAATTTTGACCTGGACGTGGATGCGGATGAGCAGCATGATAACGATGATCAGGATGACGGGGAAGACAGATGACCTACCGTGAAGCATATGAGTGGGGCAGAAAAGAACTGGAGTCTGCACAGGTACAGGATGCTGATGTGGATGCAAGGCTGTTGCTGGAGTATGTGTGCCATACGGAACGCAATGATCTGCTTGTACACGGAGACAGGGAGGTTGAAGAAATTTCTTTCTTCTGTTATCAGAAATATATTGAAAAGCGGAGTGAGAGAATCCCGCTTCAACAGCTATTGCATGAACAGGAATTTATGGGACTTTCCTTTTATGTAAATGAGCATGTCCTGATTCCGAGACAGGATACAGAGATCCTTGTGGAGGAGGTACTGCGGGAGCCGTTTGACGGTGCGAGGATCCTGGATATGTGTACCGGAAGCGGATGCATACTTTTGTCGCTATTGAGTTATTCTAATGACACAACCGGTGTGGGTGTTGATCTGTCACCGGAGGCACTTGCCGTTGCAGGAGAGAATGCAGAACGCCTTCAGATGTTGGACAGGGTACAGTGGGTTGAAAGTGACCTGTTTGCAAATGTGAAGGGAAAATATGATATTTTAGTATCAAATCCGCCCTATATCAGGAGCAATGTGATTCCTGAGCTTGAGCCGGAGGTGCGGGCGCATGAGCCCATGCTTGCACTGGATGGCGGCAGGGACGGATTGGATTTTTACAAAAAGATAATAGAGCAGGCAGGGAATTATCTGATTCCCGGAGGACGCCTGTATTTTGAAATCGGTTATGATCAGGGTGAAGCTGTTGCACAGCTGCTTAAAAAGCACGGATATCATGAGGTACGTGTGGTCAGGGACTATGCAGGGCTGAACCGCGTGGTATGCGGTGTCTGCCCGCGGCCGGTATTGGAGGAAAAAGATGTTTGATAAATTGGACGATCTGCTGCGCAGATTTGAGGAGATCATGAATGAGCTGTCGGAGCCGGAGGTAACCTCCAATCAGGAACGCTTCCGCGCGCTGATGAAGGAGCAGAGCGATCTGCAGCCTCTTGTGGATGCTTATAAGGAATATAAGAGCTGCAAGCAGAATATTGATGACAGTCTTGCCATGCTGGAAGAGGAAAGTGACGAAGAGATGCGCGAAATGCTTAAGGAGGAGCTTGCCGATTCCAAGAAACGTGTGGAAGAACTGGAGCAGGAGCTGAAGATTCTGCTGTTGCCAAAGGATCCGAATGATGATAAGAACGTTATTGTCGAGATCCGTGCAGGTGCCGGAGGTGATGAGGCAGCACTGTTTGCGGCAGAGTTGTACCGTATGTATGTAAAATATGCGGAGAGCCAGCGCTGGAAGGTGGAACTGGCAAGCTGCGATGAGATTGGGATCGGAGGCATGAAGGAAGTGACTTTCATGATTACGGGAAAGGGCGCTTACTCCAAGATGAAATATGAGAGCGGTGTTCACCGTGTCCAGCGTGTGCCTGAAACTGAATCAGGTGGACGTATCCATACTTCAACAGCAACGGTTGCCGTAATGCCGGAAGCTGAGGAAGTCGATGTTGTCATTGATGAGAAGGATATCAGAATCGACGTTATGCGTGCCTCCGGAAATGGTGGACAGTGCGTAAACACAACAGACTCTGCAGTACGTCTGACACACTATCCGACAGGCATTGTGGTATATAGCCAGACAGAAAAATCCCAGCTTCAGAATAAGGCGAAGGCATTTGCGCTGCTTCGTTCCAAGCTGTATGACATGGAATGCCAGAAGGCACATGATGCCGAAGCGGAAGCCAGAAGAAGCCAGATCGGAACCGGGGACCGTTCCGAGAAGATCCGTACCTATAACTTCCCGCAGGGACGTGTGACGGATCACAGAATTAACCTGACGTTATATAAGCTTGACAAGATTATGGACGGTGATATTCAGGAGATCATTGACGCCTGCATCGCCGCCGACCAGGCAGCCAAGCTGACAAAGATGAATGAGAACTAAAAAGAAATCAGGAAAAGACGGACGCTGACATATGTCGTGGTCCGCCTTTTTTAGGCACAATATGCAATAAGAGGAGTTACCGATGGGGGATTATATTACAACCTATACCAAAGTTCATTTTACACCGCTGACACCGCATGCGGAGGATCTGCGGATTGAGGATATCGCACATGCGTTATCACTGATGACACGGGCAAACGGACATTTTCCGGAATTTTATTCGGTCGGGCAGCATTGCATTGCATGCTGCCGGGAATCAATGGCACGCAGATATGACAAGAGGCTCTCACTGGCCTGCCTGCTGCATGATGCGGGAGAGGCTTATCTTGCGGACATAACGAGACCGGTGAAAATACATATGGAATATTATAATAAGACAGAAAAACGCTTATTAAGTGTGATCTACGAGCATTATCTGGGGAGTGATCTTACAAAGGAGGAGACGATTGCGGTCGCCGATGTGGATGATACCCTGTTGTACCACGAATTCTATCACTATATGGGAGAGATCCTGTTTCAGTCCGGAAGTGTCCTGCGTAGCAAACCGGAATTTGCATTTCGTCCGTTTTCTGAGGTTGAAAAAGAGTACCTGGAATTATTCAGGAGGCTGTCTTGCTGAAAATAAAAAGCAGTGTTATACTCAACCTGACATTTGAAGCAGTCAATGGGATTACTATGTAGAAAGTCAGGAAAGTCTATGGGTCAGAAATTATATAATAAAAACAGAAAATATCTGGGCGTGGTCTGCATCATCTGCAGTGGGTTCTTTTTTGCGGCAATGACAGCATTTGTGAAGCTCGCCGGAGAATTGCCCACCTTTGAAAAGGCTTTTTTCCGTAACCTTGTTGCGGCGGTCATGATGCTCGTCATTATTTTAAAAAAGAAAGAAGGGTTTCGGCCTGAAAAAGGAAATCTGAAATACCTTTTTGCACGCTCCATATGTGGAACGATCGGATTGGTCTGTAATTTCTATGCAGTGGATCATCTTGTGCTGTCGGATGCAAATATGTTAAATAAGATGAGTCCTTTCTTTGCGATCCTGTTCTGCTTTATTCTGTTAAAAGAAAAACTGAATCTGGTGCAGGGGCTGGCAGTGCTTATTGCATTTGGCGGAAGCCTGCTGATCATGAAGCCGTCCGGGAACTTTGCACTGTTTTTCCCAAGTCTGATGGGACTGGTTGGAGGGCTCGGTGCCGGAATGGCATATGCATTTGTGCGCGTACTTGGCGTGCATAAGGAGAGAGGGGACCTGATCGTATTTTTCTTCTCGGCATTTTCCTGTATTGTACTGCTGCCGCTTGTGATATGGCAGTTTGAACCAATGACAGTCAGACAGTTGATCATACTGCTGCTGGCGGGTGCAGCCGCCTGTGGTGGACAGATTTGCATTACAAAAGCGTATACATTTGCGCCTGCGAGGGAAATCTCTGTATATGATTATACACAGGTGATCTTTTCGTCTGTTTTTGGATTTTTTCTGTTCGGACAGGTACCGGATGGCTACAGTATTCTCGGATATGTCATTATTATAGGTATGGCAGTATTGATGTTTTTATATAATAATGACCTGCTGCCGCACAGAAAAAAAGAGCAGGCGCATGAGTCGGAGGAATAATGGAGATTAATTGGAAGCCGGTTACTGTTGAGGACCGGGATATCATAGAAAGATTTTATGAAAAAGAGCAGTCCATGAGCTGCGAGTTTACTTTTGCAAATAACGAACTGTGGATGCCGTATTACAGCATCCGGTATGCACTGATCAGGGATTGCCTGGTATTTATTTCCCATGAGTCCATCTGCTCAGTCAGCTTTCCGCTTGGCAGGGGGGATGTAAGAGGTGTTGTAGAGGATCTGATCACGTATTTTAAGCAGATCGGGCGGAAGTTCCGGATGCACCTGGTAACAAGGGAGCAGTATGCGCGTCTGGAGCAGTATTTTCCGGGCGTGTTTGAGATCAGCTACAACAGGGATGCCGCAGATTATATCTATGATGCGGAGAAATTGCGGACACTTGCCGGTAAGAAGCTGCATGGCAAGCGTAACCATATTAACAAATTTAAACAGCTTTACCCGGACTGGTCCTTTGAAATGATTACGGATGACAATACGGAAGAATGTATCGGGATGGCAGAAGTCTGGGGAGAGCAGAATCTGGAAGAAAACAATGAGGAAAAGGACGCCGAGTATGAGATTACGATCAGAGCGCTCCGGGAGCGGGAACATCTGCATTTAAGCGGCGGACTGATCCGTGCGGATGGCCGGGTTGTTGCATTTTCACTGGGAGAACCCTGCAATCGTGATACCTATGTGGTTCATATTGAAAAGGCATACGCGGATGTGCCGGGAGCATATCCGATGATCAACCAGCAGTTTGCCACACAGATTGCGGCCGGATACCGTTATATCAACCGTGAGGATGATATTGGATCGGAGGGGCTCAGAAAGGCCAAACTGTCCTATTTTCCGGAAATATTGCTGGAAAAGGGTCTGGTAACAAAAAAAGAAGAGTAGGGAGCCGGATATGAAAAAAGATTTGCTGGAAGAAAAATATCAGATCCTGAGAGATTTTATGCCGGGTGGAACCGTCATATACAAAGGACAGGACGGAACGATTCTGGAGAGCAGGGGATTGTCAGCACTGCTTGGAGAGGAAGATCCTGAGAAAGCCGGGGAACCGGTCAATTTTTACCGGATGCTATGTTCCGATGATTTGGACCGGGTGCAAGAGATGATCGAGACCCAGTTGGAATTTCTGCATTCTGTGTATTTAAACATACGCCTGGCCGGGTTGGATGGGGAAGTGCATCTATGCGAATACCGTGGACGGGTTCTGTGTGAGGAAAACGGTGAGCGGATCTATATGGCAGTTCTGAAAGACCGTAATGAGGAAGAAATGCTGCAGCGAAAACTCCATCAGAAAGAGGAAATGCTGTTATATATGGACGAACTGATCTGGCATTTTAAAAGGTGGTCGGGAGAAGCTGCCTTTACCTATGACGTGGCAGCGGATGAATTCACTCTTGTGGTCAGTGGAGACAACGATGGAAATAAAGAAAATGATAACAGCTATGAGCAGACCTGTTGTTATACCGGCTTCTGGCAGGAACAAAACCTGAGACGCTGGCTGACGGAAGAGAGTGTAAAGGATGTTCTGGAAACATATCATTCGCTCGGCGGCAGGAATAACAGCGGGAACCTTACTATAACCATGTGTCCCGGAGAGTTCCGGCTTGCCGGAAAGAAATATGCAGTGGATTACAGAGCGGTCTTAAATGACAGGGGCAGCGCCCTGTATGTGGCAGGACGCCTGAAGCCTGTTAATGAGTAGCATGATCTTCAAATATCTTGGGCGGGAAAACAGAGAGCTGATCTGTTTTCCCGTTTTGCAGATTTTTACGGTATTGTGAAGGTGTGCATTGCAGGTAGGATTTAAATAATTTGTTAAAATAGCTGACGTTATTAAATCCAACCGAAGTTGCAATTTCTGAGAAGGAAAGCTCGTTGGAGGAATCCTGACGTATTTTCATGGATGCCATAAAAATGCGGTATTTCATCAGGTATTCAAAAGGGGTACTCTGAAGAGATTTTTTGAAGCAGCGGCAGCATTCGCTTTTACTGACATGAATGGCAGCGGCAATCTCGTCCAGAGTGATCATTTCATTATAATGTTCCTGTATATAAATGATAGCATCCTTTGTTCTGGTTTCGAGCAAAGAAGGTGTTTCCGGAATCGCGTTGGCCGGCGTCATGGTATGAAATTCATGAAGCAGCAACAACCAGAAACGGCACAGGCAGATCTTAGCAACCAGCTCATAACCGAAGTCAGCCTTTTGGGTAGCATTGATAAGTTCGGTGAGATATTCCGTTACCTGATTAAAATGTTCGCAGTCGGGCTTCATCAGGTAATATTTAATATTGGTATTACCGACGATGGGAAGCAGATATTTGGTGTTCAGATATGTCTTGGTATAACTGAACAGAATGGTCGGGTGAAATACGATCGCATGAAAACGGCCCGGCTCATTATCAACCGGGTGAATGGAGTGCATGACATTCTGATTGATGAAGACGGCATCTCCTTTTTCAAGCAGGAAGGAATCATTTCCGACCAGACATTGCATACGACCTTCCGTAACGACATCGATTTCAAGTTCCTCGTGCCAGTGCCAGCGTACAAAACCCATATAGAGGCTGCGCAGATCCACCTGATAGATGGCAAGCGGAAAATCAAGATTGCCATGGATCTTTTTTTCTTTCATAAAATCATTGACACGGACAGTTTTATCTTTATTATCCATAAGAATTCCTCTTCCCCTGATACTGGTATATGAATAAATATATCATAACTGTATTCTGAAAAATAGATGAAACCGAGCGGAAAATTGTAGAAAAACCGATTACTGCTACAGAACCGGGTGCATATAATTGAGTAAGGGCAATCGACAAGGAAATGACAATGAATTCACCCAAGATGGAAGATCAGTTGAATCTGGCAATGGATGTGACACCGGAGGAGCTTGCCAAATCGGAAGGGCTTGGAACAGGATTTGATCCTATTGAGGATACATGGGAAGTGATCGTAAAATATCAGGGGACGTTGGATGATGTGCGACAGCTGGGCGTACAGGTCGAGGAGCTGATTGCAGGTTATGCGATTCTGAACATTCCTGCAAGACTGGTGGAGCAGGTGGCGGCATTATATCAGATCGAATATATGGAAAAACCGAAGCGGCTTTATTTTGAACTGGTGCAGGCACTGGCAGCGTCCTGTATTCTGCCGGTGACGCTCCGGACTCCGTTTTTGACCGGAAAGGGCGTACTGGTGGCTGTTCTGGATACGGGGATCGACTATCACAGTACGGCATTCCGCAATCCGGACGGTACTACCAGGATTCTTGGCTTGTGGGATCAGAGCATAATGCCGACTGCCGAGAATGGATATGCGCCGCCGGACGGATTTTATGAAGGCAGTGTGTTTTACGAAGAGCAGATCAACCGTGCGCTTGCTGACGAACGGGATTGGTATCGTCTGGTGCCGAGTGTCGATATATCGGGACACGGAACGGCAGTTGCGGCAATCGCAGCAGGCAATTCGGATGCACTGGAGTATACCGGGGTGAGTCCTGAATGCAGTCTGCTGATTGTAAAACTCGGAAGCTCAGGAAGCTTTCCGAAAACAACCCAGTTGATGCGGGGCGTTACCTGGTGCCTGCAGATGGCACGGCGCCTGCGAATGCCGTTATGTATCAATCTGAGCTTCGGAAATACTTACGGATCCCATGACGGAACCTCTCTGCTGGAACGGTTTCTGGATAATGCGGCGGAGATCGGACGTACTTCCATCTGTGTCGGAAACGGAAATGAGGGAAGCAGTGCCGGACATGTGGGACGGATTGCCACATACGCAAGACCGCAGCGAGAGATATTATCCGTGGGTGCATACGAGCAGTCCCTGTCATTACAGATCTGGCTGAATTCCGTGGATGAATACAGGATCGTGATCCGGTCGCCAAATGGAGAAAGCTATCTGATCGAAACGGATGGTGCAGTTGGAAGTACGATCACGGCACATCTGGAAAAAACAACACTTTTAACCTATATAGGAACACCCAGTCCATATTCCATGGATCAGGAGATTTTTATAGAGATGATCCCTGCTGACAATAATCCCTATATCAATAGCGGTGACTGGGTCATTGAGATCACGGGTGTGACATTACGGTCGGGAGAGTACCGCTTATATCTGCCCGCCCAGGAAGCGAGGGGAGAGCAGACGTTTTTTCTGCAGCCGACGGTGGGGCAGACCTTAACGATCCCGTCAACTTCTTCAAAGGTAATCTCGGTTGCGGCATATGATCATTTGAATGAGAGCTATGCGGATTTTTCCGGCAGAGGATTCTATTATGTAAACCAAGGAACGCAGCTTTCCGATTATGGAGCGGTAAAGCCGGATCTGGCGGCACCGGGGGTCGGGATACGGACGTTTGGGCCGGAGGATCAGCAGATTGTTGTGTCGGGTACGTCCTTTGCGACTCCGTTTGTGACCGGTTCCTGTGCATTGATGATGGAACAGGGGATCATACGCGGATACGATCCCTACTGTTACGGGGAGAAAATGAAGGCATATCTGCGTGCCGGTGCAAGACCGATCCGCGGGGAGAGTCCCTATCCGAATGAGCGGATCGGGTGGGGAGCGCTGTGCCTGCGGGACAGTTTACCTGGGTGACAAGAGAAAGTTGAACGAGCCTAAACTTGGGTTAGACATAGCAATAGTGATAAGGAATCGAATAAGCGAAAATTTGATTCATTGCCTGAGGCTAGATGCTGTATATCCGACAAACCCATAATGTAGTCCATGCTGGCATCAAATATTTCTGACATTTTCATGAGAGCAGACAGACTGGGGAGATGTTTATTGTGTTTATTAAGTTGCTTTAAGAATTAAATATGCTTGATAGACAAAATAATACAGTATATATTTATATGCATAAGCCGAAAACCAGTATATGGCATATAGAATGAAAATTGTACATTAATAGAAAAAACGCAGACAGGATGGTGGGAATTGATGAATCTGGCAATTTGCGATGATGAAGAACTATGCATAGAATCAGTACAGAGGGTATTGACCGGGATTGCAGAGGCTAAGAACTGTCGTTTTTATAATAGTATTGATGTTTTAATCAAGGATATGGAAGAAGGAAGCAATTATGATGTTATTCTTATGGATATTGAATGGAAGGGTGATTCAAGGAATGGCATACAATATGCAGCAAGAATCAACAAGAAATATCCGAAAATACAAATTATTTTTATGACATTCTATAATGAACAGTTTTCGCAACAGATATTTTGGGAACCGGTTAATTTATGTGGTTATCTTGTGAAACCTATTATAAAGGATAACTTTGTAAAATTATTAAGAAAGGCACAAGAGAATATACAGAACAAATCCAAGCAGATCTTGACTGTTTCTTATAAAGGCAGCTTAGAAACGATTCCATACGATGCAATATTGTATGTGGAAAGTAAAGGTCATCAGCTTTTTATAGTGAAGCAGGACGCAGTAATTACCATATATGATAAGTTGGACATATATGAAAAGGATCTGAATACAGAATTTGTAAGAATACATAAAAGTTTTCTTGTGAATATGTGCTATATTAAGCGGATGGACAGAAAAGAGGTTATGCTGCAGAATGATGTTATACTTCCGGTCAGCAAATCCATGTATTCTTTGGCAAAAGATAAATATTTTGAATATATGAAACAATAGATGGAGATAACATGATTTATTATATTTTACATATGACTTTATGGTTTATGATGCTGGCTGAAGATGGAATTATAAATAGTTACGCATTTGAACCCAAAAATAAAAAAACGGCAAGATGGAAACATATATTAGGAATTATGGCAGTAGAATGCCCGTTTATGTTGGTAAAAATGCTAAGTAATGAAAATATCGTTCTTAAAAATATATTTTTAATCCTGATGATCTTATCAGTTTTGGTTTATCTGCAGATATTTTTTGAGGGAAAACTGGGAGAAAAAATATTGTTTCGCATGATGTGTGTTGTAGCATCTTTTATTGCTGAGATGTCAGGGCTGATTATCATGCGAAAATCGATAGAAACGACTGTAGACTATGCCTACATGTACCTTGGAGATCCGGTGTTATTTGTATTATGTATATACATATACGTGATAACATCCATGATGTATTGCCTGATATTTTACATTCATAAACGTTTTATTATGAAAAAGAGCTATAGTTCCAAATTCTTTTTTGTATATTCTTCCTTTCCAATCAGCCAGATTTTGTTGATGCTTTCCTTAAATATGAAAATCTATGCGAAAGTGAATTTTGAAACAATTACGGTCTTGACCGGTATTGTCGGAAGTATTTTTGCAGATGCATTTCTGTTGTATACATTATTAAAGCAACAGCAGATGCAGGAATTGTCAAGGATGCTGTATGAAGTTGAAACGGCATGGGAGAGAGAAAAAAATCATTATATTGAAATTGAGGAGAGAAGAGGCGAGCTGGCCAAGATACGACATGATCTGAATGAACAATTGTTTGTTATGAATGAACTTCTTAGAAAGAAAGAGTACGAAAAAGTCAGAGACATGTTGAAAACGTTAGTGCAGTATGTGGATTCTACAAAAGAATGTATTTACTGTGCGGATCCAATCCTGAATGCAATCATGGCAGAGAATGAAAAACTCTGTCAAAGTAAAAAAATTGAACTGAGTTATGATTTTAAAATAGATCGACCACTGTGTATGAATCCGGTGACAATTTGCAGTATTTTTTCAAATTTGCTTCGGAATGCAGTGACAGCGTCAGAGGCTGTTGTGGACTGTGAAAAGCGGAAATATATATCGATCAAAGCAAAAGAGCAGGGCGATTATTTATATGTAGAGGTTGAAAACAGTTATGAGAAGCGTAAGAAGAGCTCGAGAAAGGGATATGGGCAGGAAATACTCAGAGACATAACAGAAAAGCATAACGGTAAGATAGAAATAAGTACTGAAAACGAGACTTATAAAGTTTGCATGATGGTTGAAAACCGTGAGAATTAAATGATATAAGCAGGAATCATGGAGATTTTCCGGGAATTGCAATGGACTTTTAACTACCGCGCGTGAAAAAAGAGCAAAAATTCAATTTTGCTCTTTTTTTGTCTGTTTTTGTAAGATGGATTGTCGGAAATGTATAGTTATCTATATAGTGAGAATGTGAGTTATAGGAAAAAAGTAAATGGTATTGATTTACATACGGGAGTGAATAAAAAATGTATGAGCTTAAAGAGTTTAGAAAGAAAATCAGTACATTGAGAAAAGATGAATTAGAAGCGCGGGATTTGTATTTAAGACGATTATCAGCCGGAATTGTTTTAGGACCGCCAACGGGATTCCCTGAAATAGATAAACCATGGTTGGGAGTGTATGAAGCGGAGGAAATTTTGGAAGACACCCCGGAAAAAACAATTTGGCAATATACAAAAGAATGTTTAGGGGAAGAAAATGATTTAAAGATATTGAACTATTACGGAGCAATAGTCACATGGGGAGAACTGAAGCAAAAGGTACGGGAAGTTGCAGGCAGGTTGGTGAATTGCTTCAATGTCAAAAAGGGAGAAATAGTATCATTGTGCCTGCCGACGATTCCGGAAGCAGTCTATTTGTTTTTTGCACTAAATAGCATTGGTGCAGTTGTCAATATGATAGATCCCAGAATAAATGCAGAAAGAATAAAAGACTGCATTGGTAAAGACTGCCGGCTGGTGTTTACAGTTGATACTTATAACAAAAAAATAGATATGGTTACACGAGAATTAGGAATAGATCATGTTGTATCCGTATCACCAGCGGATTCTTTGACTTCAATAAAGAGACTGCTCTATCAATCAAAAGTAAAAATTGATAGTGTGTCCAGATTTCTTTTGTGGAAAGCATTTATAAAACAAAGTGCAGTGTCAGAGGTTGAGGAAGTAGTGGAGTGCAGAAATCAACCGGCAGTTATTGTATATACAAGCGGAACAACAGGGATTCCTAAAGGGGTTATGCTATCAAATGATGGGATAAATGCGGTTTGCTTTCAACAAAAAAAGGTTTTGCCGGATATGAAAAAAGGAGATACATTTCTGGATATCATGCCGATTTTTGTGGCTTATGGACTCGTATGTGGGATATGTGCCTCAATTTCAACCGGATTATACTTAACGCTTGTTCCAAAGTTCGAGCCACAGGAATTTGGCACATTAGTGTTAAAGCATAAACCTAATCATATCATAGGTGTTCCGATGTTTTTCGAATCTCTGATAAAAAGAGCTATTGTGGGCTATAAGTCGTTATCATTTATAAAATATTGTATAGCCGGTGGCGATAAGCTGACCATCGAATCGGAAGAAAAAATAAACGAGTTTTTAAAGAAGCATGGAGTAAAAAATAGAATTATAAAAGGCTATGGCATGACCGAGTTAAGTTCGGGATGCGTAATAAACAAGGCAGATGAGTACAACAAACCCGGCAGTTGCGGAATGCCAATGATAAAAAACAATGTAAAAGTGATTTCGCTTGATACCGGAAAAAGCATAACTTATAACCAGACAGGGGAAATATATCTGGCAGGTCCAAGTGAAATGTTTGGCTATAAGAATAATGAGACAGAAGAAGCAAAAGTCAGAATCACGGATGAGTATGGTGAAAGATGGATAAGAACCGGCGATCTAGGGCATGTTGATTCAAAAGGAAATATATCGATAGATGGAAGATTAAAAAATATGATTATTCGCCCGGATGGTCATAATGTTTTTCCAAAACCAATCGAAGATTTGCTGTTGACTCATCCTGCAGTAGAAGAATGCGTAGTGATTGGGATAGCCAGTAAGGAGTATCAGAATGGGAAAGTGCCGGCTGCCCTTGTTGTGTTGAAAGATGAATACGAAGGAAAAGAAGAGAGTATTTTGGAAGAACTAAAAGCACTTTCACTGGAGAAATTACCGCCAAGAGATATAGCATTAGAATATAAATTTGTGAAGCAACTTTTGTAGGATTGAAGATTCGAAAGATAGTAAATAGACCATGGAGATTATGCTTGAAGATAGCAACATCAAGAAAAATACATATTGTCGGATATCCTCAGTTTGAGAAAGAAAAAAGTTATGTTTTTGCATGTAATCATAGTTTTGATGAAGATGTTATTTCTGCATTGTGGTGCCATCGGATTACGGATATTATAGAAAGTTAAGTGCGGATAAGTTATGAAAGCAATAATATAGAGTATTGTATCATGTAGGCGTGTACTTTGCATGGACAATACTTTTTTTGTTTAATATACTACATAAAAAAGTGCAAATGCACATAAATTGGTAATAATTATTGAATTGGAAATGATTTAGTGATAAAATAACATTACTAAAATTTGTGCAATGCACAAAAACAAGGAGCGATACTGTGGAGATCAAGAGAGACTCATACCTTGAACAGTTAAAGATAAGAATAGATAACGGAATGATTAAGATTATCACAGGAATCAGGAGATGTGGCAAATCATTTCTATTATTTGTATTGTTTAAGAAATACTTATTGGAGAGAGGTGTAGATAATGACCACATCATTGAGATTGCGTTAGATGGAATTGAAAATGAGGAGCTAAGGGATCCAAAGAAATGTTATCAGTATATTAAAGAAGCAATGAAAGATGATAAGAAATATTATCTGCTTTTGGATGAAGTACAGTTTATGCCACGATTTGAGGAAGTGCTGAATAGTTTGCTTCATATCAGTAACATTGATGTGTATGTAACCGGCAGTAATTCTAAGTTTTTATCCAGCGATATTGTAACTGAATTTAGAGGCAGAGGAGATGAAATCAGAATTTATCCGTTGTCCTTTGCAGAGTTCTATGCGGCTTTCGATGGAGATTATGATGATGCATGGGAGGAATATATGACATACGGTGGTTTACCACAGGTGGCACAATTTACTGTGGAACGCCAAAAGGCGGAGTATCTTAAAAATATTTTTAGCAATGTTTATATCAAGGATGTGGTAGAGCGAAACAGGATTCAAAATGTTGATGAAATGGGTACTTTGGTAGATATTCTTGCTTCTGCCATAGGAGCACCTACCAATCCAACCAAAATATCAAATACTTTCAAAAGTGAAAGAGGCATTAATTATAGCAATAAGACTATATCCAACCATATAGATTATCTTGCAGAAGCGTTTTTGATTTCTAAAGCGAATCGGTATGATATTAAGGGTAGAAAATATGTAGGAGCAAATCTGAAATACTATTTTTCGGATATAGGACTTAGAAATGCCAGACTGAATTTCAGACAGCAGGAGCCGACTCATATTATGGAGAACATTGTTTATAATGAACTGCTTGTGCGTGGTTACAATGTGGACGTCGGTATTGTGGATGTATTTGCAAAGAATAGTGAAGGAAAGAGGGTTCATAAACAGTTAGAGGTTGATTTTGTAGTGAACCAGGGAAGCCAAAGATATTACATTCAGGTGGCTTATGATATGACTTCTGAGGAAAAGCAGACACAGGAACTTAATTCATTTCGAAATATTCCGGATTCATTTAAGAAGATTGTTATAGTGAATGGAACGAAGAAGCCGTGGAGGAATGAGGAAGGCTTTGTAATCATGGGGATGAAATATTTTCTGCTTAATGCGGATAGTTTGGAGTTTTAGTTTGGAAGGAGATAATATATTCCGATATAGAAATATGGATGGAGATGTATCTGGTGGTGCTCAGGGAGAGATTAACGAATTGATTCAACAAGCAAAATACTCTTTTTCAATGCCATATTATGATGTGTATTCGAGAAATAAAGTAACTACTATATAGTGAATTATCTGCGAAAGGGGATAAAGAGATGAAAAAAGAAGGAAAAAACAAAATGATCAAAATGCTTGTCTGTGCGGTACTGCTTGGCGTGGTTGCAGGACTTGGATTCGCATCGGGACTGGTAAAAGGAGAAGATCTTGCCACGCTGTTTTCCATCAACACAACGGCGGTGTTAAAGCTTTGTATCATGATACCGGGTGTGCTGCTGGTCGCAAATCTGATCGGATTTTTACTTGAGTTATGGAAGCCTGAGAACCACAGGACGCGGTCGGTTCTGTCGCTGATCAACAGTCTGATCAGATATCTTGCATTTATTGTGATTCTTTGCTGGGGACTGACCATCCTCGGTGTGAACATGGCAACCATTGTTGCCAGTGTCGGCGTATTGGCTCTGATCGTTGGCTTCAGTGCGGAGAGTCTGATTGCGGATGTGGTGACAGGAACCTTTATGCTGCTGGAAAATCAGTACAATGTTGGAGATATCGTTGAAGTCAACGGATTCCGCGGAACCGTTACGAGTATCGGGATCAGGACGACCTGCATCACAGATACGGGTGATAATGTGAAGATCATTAATAATTCCGAGATGAAGAATATTCTGAACCGTTCGGATAATCTCTCAAGAGCGGTCAGCGACATTGCCATTCCTTATGAGACGGATCTTGAGAAGCTGGAAAGTGAACTGCCGAAACTGATGGATACGATCTATGAAGCACATACGGACATTATGAAGGATAAACCTCGTTATATTGGCGTACAGGCATTAGAGGCATCCGATGTTTTGCTGCGTTTTGTGGTGGATGTGTCTGAGAAAAATATCTATTCCGCAGCGCGTATTCTGAACCATGATCTGCTGCTTGGTTTCAGAAAACTTGGTGTGGAGTGTCCGTTTCCGCAGATGGATGTCCATAATAAATAGCGGGATGTCTGTGTGAAAGGTGGGATGGCCATGAAGAAAGCGCAGGACATTCAGGAATATAAACCGGATCCCTCTCTGGAATATGCACCGCTTCCGGATGAGTATCTTCAGAACGGCGGTACGGATGAGAAACAGGAACGGGAGCATAACGGACAGATACATAGAAAACACCGGCAAAAGAGAATGTTGCTGATGACCCTGGCATTTGCCGCCATGGTATATGTGGGATATGCTTCGGGCTTTTGGAGAGATCCGAACAGCAAAACACCGGCAAAAACAGAAATGGAAGCCGGAGCGGATACCGGAACCGATACAGGAGAATTGCCGGATGCCGCGCAGGCAGCGGATCTTACAGAGCAGCAAACAGGTGACCATGGTGCGGGGCAGACGGGGAGTCAGTCCCAAGATCAGACGGCACAGACGACGGAGCCGGCGGTTGATCCCGAACAGGTACTGCTTGACCGGATGTTGCGGATTCAGGTTTACCATGATACCTATGATATGCTGACTTATGAAAATGAGGTGCTTGCCGAGAATGAGATCTCAGCGGGCAGTCTGTTAAACGGAGAGAGCTATCAGCTGCCGGAGTGTGAGCCGGTGGAGGGGTATACGTTTCTTGGCTGGGTGGCACGTCTGGAGATTTCGGGCGCAGATTATATTCTGTTGTCGGATCAGAGCGCGCTCACAGCGGAGGATCTGATTGCCATGGCAAGTACCGGAAATCTACAGAAGCTTACGGCTGCATGGCAGGAGCAGAAGGATACTGAGCCGGTTGGTGTAAGTATTCATGCTGCGTGGAGAAAAAATGAACCGGATAAATGGTCCTGCGTGCTGATCCTGGATGCCAATGGAGGTGCGCTTCAGGGAAGTGAACGTGTAACCTATGCGGCAGAAGGACCGATGGGATCCGGTTGTACGATTTATCTGTGTGCATATCCGGTCCCGGTCAGGGAGGGGTATCGCTTTACCGGCTGGTATCCACAGCAGGAGACACAGGAACAGCCGAAGAACCGGTTGTCGGGTTTGGATTTTTTTGAAAAAGATGGAGACGACTGGGATTTTAGCCACATGCATTCCATTACACTTTATGCAGGTTGGAAAGCAGAGTAGCATTTTGAAGTATCCGATGTGGAATTTTCTAAAAATTAAAAAATGAAAAAAAATCATTAAGAATAAAAAAAGTGATAGTTTCCTCTTGACTGAATGCTATTCAGTGATATAATCGGTTTCAGAAAAAAGATTGAATCAGATTCAGTTAAGGAGGTGTCACATGTCACGTATCATGAAAAAGCCGGATGAGCGGAGAAAAGAATTGTTGAACATCGGCTTTGACCTGTATATGGAAAAGGGCATGGCGGGACTGAGCATCAAGGAAATCGTGGAGCAGGCTCATGTTGCGATCGGATTATTCTATTACTATTTCAAATCCAAGGAAGAGTTTGTAGAAGAAGCTTTGAACAATTATGTTGCGCAGAATCTGGAATCCGTAAAGGAGTTATTGGAGGCAGAAAAAACAGCATCCGAGAAATTGGATGCCGTTTTTTCTGCCTTTTTTCAGTTCGCAGACCGCGTGAAACCCTATGTGCGGGAGCAGGTGCACCGTACAAGGCAAAATTATATTTTTATCAATCAGGTACTTGAGCATATGCTTCCTGTTGTGGAGCAGGTGATCGAGGACGGCAGTACAGAGGGCATCTTTCATGTAAAAAGTGCAAGAGTGGCTGCAAGCTACATTCTGTATGGTCTTTCGGGATTTCTGCAGTTCAGTGCGGATGATGGTGAAGATGAGAATGAAGTTGTGCGGGAACTGGTATATGAAACGCTTGGTATGATGCCGGCGGCTGTAGGGTGATGAGAAATGGGAAAGAAGAAAAGGAGTACGAAAGACATGGAAGAGACACAAAAGAAGGAAAAAGAATCTAACGGAATGCTGAAGATATCGGCATTCATCGTAGATAAGCGAAATCTGTTTTTCCTGATCTACATTATTTTGATCATTTTCTCTGCATTTTCCAGAAACTGGGTATCGGTAGAAAATTCATTGTCAGCATATCTGCCGGAGTCTTCCGAAACGAGCCGTGGACTGGATCTGATGGAGGAACAATTCATTACATACGGAACTGCCAAGTTCATGGTAACAAATATTGATTATGATCAGGCAGAGGAGCTGGCAGATTCCATCAAGGAACTGGACTATGTGGCAATGCTGACCTTTGATGAAACAGAGGATCATTATCATAATTTTTCAGCGCTGTATGATGTGACTTTTAATTATGATGAGAATGATGACCGGTGTCTGGAGGCATTGGACAGCCTGAAGGAATATCTGAGTGATTATGATATCTATGTATCGACCACGCTCGGAGATCAGTCTTCTGAAACAATTGCATCCGAGATGCAGGTTATTATCGTTTTAGTTGCGATCATTGTCGTAGTGGTATTGCTGTTTACTTCACAGACCTATGCGGAGGTACCGGTGCTCCTGCTGACCTTCGTATCAGCGGCAATTTTGAGTATGGGTACAAATTTTATGCTTGGTACGATCTCATTTGTATCCAATTCCGTAACGGTTGTATTGCAGCTGGCTTTGTCCATTGACTATGCGATTATCTTCTGTAACCGTTACAAGGAAGAACATGAAAAATTACCGATCAGGGATGCAGTCGTTGTTGCACTGAGTAAATCCATTCCGGAGATTTCTTCAAGCTCTCTTACCACGGTCGGTGGTCTGGTAGCAATGATGTTCATGCAGTTCGGAATCGGACCGGATATGGCAATCTGCCTGATCAAGGCAATTCTGTTAAGCCTGATGTCTGTATTCTTATTGATGCCCGGACTTTTAATGCTGTTTGGTAAAGCAATGGATAAAACAAAGCATAAGAATTTCGTACCGAAGATCCCTTTCGTCGGAAAATATGCATATCATACACGGAAAATTGTTCCGATTATTTTTGCTGTTGTACTGGTTGCAGCATATATCATTCAGAGCAGCTGCCCGTTCGTATATGGTTACAGTACGTTAAATACGCCGATTAAGAACAAATATCAGATTGCGGATGAAATGATTGAGGAAAGCTTCGGCAGCAGCAATATGGTGGCGCTCGTTGTTCCGGCCGGGGACTATGAAAAAGAAGCGCAGATGTTAGCAGAGCTGGATTCCTATGATGAAGTCGATTATTCCATGGGACTTTCCAACACAGAAGCAATGGACGGATATATGCTGACAGATAAGCTGAATGCGAGACAGTTCTCAGAGCTGCTGGAACTGGATTATGAAGTAGCACAGCTATTGTATGCGGCTTATGCTGTAAATGATGAGAATTATGCGAAGATTGTCAGCGGTATCTCCACTTACGAAGTTCCGCTTATCGATATGTTTATGTTTCTCTATGATGAAGTCGATGAGGGTTATGTAACGCTGGACGATGACATGATGGATACCCTGGAGGATGCCCATACACAGATGAATCTGGCCCTTGAACAGCTGCAGGGAGAGGATTACAGCCGAATGTTGGTATATCTGACGCTTCCGGAGGAAGGTGATGAGACTTTTGCATTTCTTGATAAGATGCATGAGATCGCTGCTAAATATTATGAGGATGGAGATGTCCTTGTAACAGGCGAATCCACTAGCCAGTATGATCTGAAGAAGACCTTTGAAACGGATAACGTGGTTGTAAATGTGGTTTCTATTTTAGCGGTACTGGTTGTATTGCTGTTTACCTTCAAATCTGCGGGAATGCCGGTGCTCCTGATTGCGGTTATCCAGGGAAGTATCTGGTTGAACTTCTCGTTCCCGGCGGTGACACATTCGAATTTGTTCTTTATGAGTTACCTGATCGTAAGCTCCATCCAGATGGGTGCCAATATCGATTATGCGATCGTTATTTCGGGCCGTTTCATGGAACTGAAGGAGAAAATGTCTAAGAAGGAAGCAATTATTGAAACATTGAACTTTGCGTTCCCGACCATCATTACTTCCGGAACCATGCTTGCCGTTGCAGGTATTATCATCGGACAGATGACCTCAGAGGCAGCGATTGTCGGTATCGGACAGTGTCTGGGACGTGGTACATTAATTTCAATCTTTATCGTTATGTTTGTATTGCCTCAGATTCTTCTGCTTGGCGAGAAGATCATCGATAAGACAGCATTTACGGTTTCGGTACCTCTGATTGCCCAGAAAAGCAGTGGTATTATCAGAGTGGACGGTTATGTGACAGGACAGATCAATGGCAAATTTGTCGGTGAGATGCATGGTATTATCACCGGTGATATGAATGCGTATGTGGAGATCGGAGATGTCAGTCAGATAGAAGATAAAACCGGTGCTCCGCCGCAGGAACAGGCAGTATCCGTAACGGAGCAGGAAGATAATTCACAGAAGGAGGATGGCACAGATGAGCAGTAGCGTACATACGAATAAATTTTATGGTAGATTTTTTGCATGGCTGCTTGCTGCAGTCATGATCCTTGGCTCCCTTCCGGTTTCCGTTGTGTCGGCAAAGGAAAATACGCAGTCGGTCGGGACGGACAACACGACAGGAACATCCGGTGAGTCAGCGGATGACGAAGCACAGGATGACGAAGTGCAGGAAGTTGAAATACAGGTGATCGAGATTCACAATGCGCAGGAATTACAGGAGTTAGCAGCAAACTGTAAGCTGGATGCCTGGTCTGCGAACGTCAGAGTGGAGTTGTGTGATGATATTTCTCTGTCAGGAAGTGAATTTGAGCCGATCCAGATCTTTTCGGGCGTATTTGACGGAAAAGGGCATACTATTTCCGGCATGTATTTGAACGGGGATGGCTATGCGGACGGTTTTTTCCGCTATGTTGCAGAGACGGCTGTGATCCAGAATCTGACAGTTTCCGGAATTGTGGAATCCGATAATGAAAAAGAGTGCGTGGGTGGTATTGCCGGGATTAATCAGGGTACCATTATGAACTGCACCTTTATCGGAGTGGTAAAGGGACAGAATGCAGTCGGTGGAATTACAGGAGAAAATGAGAGTACTGGAATTATCAGTAACTGTAAATCCTACGGCAGCATCAGCGGGTACGACAGTGTTGGCGGTATTACAGGCAAGAACCATGGTTCCGTTATGACCTGTGAAAATGATGCCGGAATCAACAATGACATTGCAGGGGTGGAAGAACGTGACAGCGAAGGACTGGACTGGATTCTGGATGCAGTCCAGACGGATGATGTCCGCCTCAGAAGTAATATTGATGTCGGTGGAATTGCCGGATATTCGGATGGTATCATTACCTATTGTATCAATAGTGGAGTGGTCGGATATGAGCACGTTGGCTACAATGTCGGTGGAATTGCCGGCAGACAGAGCGGACTTTTAACCTACTGCAATAATAATGGTGAAGTATACGGCCGGAAAGATGTTGGCGGTATTGTCGGACAAATGGAGCCTTTTATCAGCGTGGATGAGGCACAGTCCATTTCCAATGCGGTTCAGGAACTTCATGACAGAATTGAAAAATTACTGGATGACCTTGATACAACCCAGAATGTATTAAGCAATGATTTTGATGAGCTGAGTGGATACTCTGACAGTGCACTTGACCATGGAGAGGCGATCAGTGACCAGCTGATTGATTTTACGGATGCCAATATTGATTCGGTCAATGATCTGTCGGCAAACATGGATTATGTGATGGACAGACTGCCGGGAATCCTCACCAATACGCGCAATGCCATGGATTATATGACCACGGTATCGGAGGATCTGAAGCGGGTAAATGATGATCTGGATGTGATCGATCAGTTGCAGGACTCCCAATATGATGAGACACAGTACAGAAGATTATCCATTGTAAATGGTGTGGGTGGTACGGTTTCGGCGGATAATATCAATCCGGATGACGGAGCAACAGTTACGCTTACAGCAAATCCGGAAAACGGATACAAGGTAAAGAATATTACGGTTACGGATGCTTCAGGGAAAGCAGTTACCTGTACGCAGACTGCCGGAAATCAGAATGAATACAAATTTGTAATGCCGCAGGGAAATGTGGTGGTAAGAGCTGAGTATGACTATACAGGAGCTTATATCCCGGCTTCCAATGCAGGCGGTAATGTTTATGTATCCATTAATAATAATGCCGGGACGGTTAAGATCTCCGTATTACCGGATGGCGGTTATCATTTTGACGGAGTCTATGTAGGATCCGCTTATTATGACAGGAGCCGGTTTACACCGGATAATTCTACTTATACGCTGGAGATTGCAAAACAGGAGTATGGGACGCCTGTTTTGGTATCCACGACCTTTACCAAAGACAGCAACAGCCATAAGGTCACACAGGCATCAAGTGCAGGTGGTTATCTGACACTGGATAAACAGAATGCGGCAGCAGGGGAAACAGTTACTGTAACAGTTCATGAGGAAACCAATTATAAGCTGACCTCCATTACCATAAACGGAGCGGCATTGACAGCTTCTGCAACAGCAAATGAGTATACTTTTACAATGCCCTCAGCGGATGCAGATGTGCAGGCAGTCTTTGCTTATCAGACGTCTTCGGATACAGAAGTTTATACAGAATCCGACATCGGCGGAAGCGTTGTCGCAGTCAGAAATGTAGGAAGTAATAATTATTCGGTTGCAATGACGCCGGCGAGCGGATATCAGGTATCGGACAGAGCTCTGATTATCACCGGAAACGGACAAAGTGCCGTCAATGTCAATAAGACGGATATGACGGAGAGCGGCAGCAGCTATACCTATACGATCAATAAAAATAACTATAATCAGCCGATTCGTGTGTATGGCTGTTTTGAGAAGATATCGGGTGCCAATTCCGTCAATGTAACGGACGGAACAGGCGGACTTGTTACGGTGGATCAGACTTCCGCATCTGCAGGTGATAAAGTGATTATTACAGTGGCACCGTTGTCCGGATACAGAATGACTTCGCTGTCGGTTCGTTCCGGCGGAAATGATGTTACTTATACGGCAAGATCCACGGAGCATACCTATGAATTTACAATGCCGGATGCAGACGTTGATGTGGTGGCAGAATTTGAGCCGGTAAAACTGGTGATTGTGTCAAATGCAGGCGGTAGTGCTACAACTTCTGTAGATGGAAATACGGTAACACTTACGGTATCACCGAATACGGGTTATACACTGACAGCGCATCCGACCGTGACGGATCAGAACGGAAATGCAATACAGATCTCTAAGAAGAATGCCGGTTCCTATACCTATACAATGCAGGTCGATAAGACGATGGAACCCGTAAAGATCGTGATATCCTTTGCCTTAAGCTCCGATTATCAGACAGTACAGGATGCAAAAGACAGAATCAATGCCAATTCCGATATTCTGCAGAACTCCATGGATGCGGCATCGGATACAGTATCTGCGATCGAAAAGCTGACGCAGGATGATTATGGAAATCAGATACCGATCGACGATCTGTTGAATGACAGCGAGAAGATGGATGAGCTGGGCAGCCTGCTGATCGATCTGGCGAAGGAAATGACGGATGCCGGAAATGCGGCTTCTGCAATTGTCAGTGATTTAAATACGATCGCCAATGTTTTGGTCCCGTATGTGGAAGATGCGTCAAAACAGGCAAATAAGGATATTGAAGCAGCGCTTGATCATGTGGAGAAAGTGTTGAATGAATTAAAGAGTGCATCGGATGGATTAAAAGGCATTGTGGACTACCTGAATGCACAGGCCGATATCAGAATGACCGGTCTTGGCGGTGACTTCAGTACGGAAGTGGACGGACTGTTTGATGATCTTGACAGAATATCCGGATGTATGAGCAGAATCGGAGATCACATTGACAGCTATTCGGATCTGATCAATGAAGATCTGCGCGCGGTCAATGATCAGATGAACACAGTCTTCCAGCTGTTTATTGATAAGATGGATGACGCCGAGAATCTGTACATGGAAGACAATTATTACGAGGATAGCAGTTATAACGACGTATCAACGGATACGATTGTAACAGAAGATATTTCCGATGAGGAACTTACAGAGGAAGAGCTGGAAGAACAGAAGAACGGAAGAGTTGAAAAGTGTACCAACAGGGGAAAAGTAGAAGGGGATCTGAATATTGGCGGAATTGCAGGATCCATGGCAATTGACGAAGAGGATCCTGAGGATAATGCGGCAGGCAAAGTGGATCGTTCCCTTGGAAATAAATACCTGACCAGATGTGTGATGATCGGATGTATCAATCAGGGAAATATTCTGGCTAAGAAGGATGGCGTTGGCTGTATTGCCGGATATATGAACCTGGGTGTCATCATGGAATGTGAAGCATATGGAACTGCGGAGAGTACGGAAGGTGAATATATCGGTGGAATCTGTGGCCAGTCCCTCGGACTGATCCGTGACAGTTATGCACTGTGTTACCTGACCGGAAGCAGATATGTCGGTGGAATCGCAGGATACGGTGACAGGATTCAGAACTGCTATTCCATGGCACTGGTTGACAGTGAAGCAGAGAGAACGGGCGCAATTGCAGGCTGGATCGATATGACGGATGAGGATGAAAGAACCATCAATCCGGAGGAAGTATACGGAAACTGTTTCGTAAGCAGCAGATTAAACGGAATTGACGATATCAGCTATGTCGGAGTTGCTGAGCCTGTGACTTATGGAGAATTATTGGAAACGGAAGGACTACCGTACAGTTATCGACATTTAACCGTAAGCTTCGTGGTTGATGGGGATGTGATCCAGCAGACAGAAGTCTCATACGGTGACAGCCTTGAAGATATTGAATTTCCGAAGATCCCCGAAAGAGAGAACTATTACGGAATCTGGAATATGCCGTCCTATGATACCGTTGAAGGAAACATTACGATTGAGGCGGAATATATGGAGAACATCACAACGCTGACCAGTAAAGAGGGCGTAACCAGCTCCGATGACATTGACACCGGGGACGGGGCTAATGGCACAAACCATAAACCGTATGCGCTTGCAGACGGCGTGTTTGATGATAATGCACGTTTGTCCGCGGTCATATCGGATGTGGAAGTGCCGGAAAAAATCGCAGGAAACGGTGCATATGTGGCATATGACATTACGCTGGAAGGACTTGGTGCACTGGCGCAGGAGCAGGAGACAAGAGTCCGCCTGTATCATGCATTTGAGGGAGATGTAAAGGTATATCAGTATATTGACGGCGAATGGGAAGAGATGCCATCCAAGAGTTACGGAAGCTATGAGCAGATTATGATGAAAGGAACGCAGGGAACTTTCTGTGTCGTGACTGACGAAAGCGGCAAAATATGGATTGCAGTGGTGGCAGGTGCGGTAGTATTATTGGTTATAGTAGTAGTGATTATTAAAACGATACAGAAACGCAAACTGAGGAAGGCTCAGAAAAGACAGGTATCGGAGAGCAAAGAATAATCTGAAGACAGGGCATTGTAAGAGGGGGAATGGATACAAATGAAAAAAACAGTGAGTGTACTGTTGCTGCTTGCTATGATCGGAACACTGGCGGGCTGCGCAGGAGGAAAAACAGAGCCTGATGATTATGCGACAAACGAAGGTTACAGTGTCTTAAGTGAAGAGAGCAATACCGGAAATACAACAGATCAGGCAGATGAAACTCAGGCAGCAGAAGAGGGGCTGACGAAGAACACGATCAAAGTCGGTGTACTGTACATATCGGATCCGGCAGAGGGAAGCGGTTATTCTTACACCCATGATCTTGGAATTGTAGGCATGCAGGCCAATCTGGGACTTTCCGATAATCAGATCATCAGAAAAATCGTGGATGACAGTGATGCTGCGGCAACAAAAAAAGCATTGGAAGAATGTATTTCGGAAGGCTGTAACATTATTTTTACAACCAGCTGGGGTTATATGGAGACAACTGCCCAGATGGCAGAAGAATATCCGGACATTTACTTTTCCCACGGAACCGGATACCTGTCTAACGGAAAAAATTTTAATAACTACTTTGGACGAATCTATCAGGCGCGTTATTTAAGCGGAATTGTTGCCGGCATGAATACGACAAGCAATAAAATCGGTTATGTGGCAGCACAGGATGCTTCCAATTCGGAAGTTACCGGTGGTATTGATGCATTTGCGATCGGGGTTGCCAAGGTAAATCCCGGTGCACAGATTTATGTTGTAGTTACAAACAGCTGGTACGATCCGGAAAAAGAGGAAGCAGCATCCAGACAGCTTTTGGACATGGGATGTGATGTGATGGCACAGCATTGTGATACACCGTTCCCACAGACACTGGCACAGGAATACGGAGTATATGGAATCGGGTATAACTCAGATATGAGCAAGGAAACACCGGACTCCTGCCTGTGCAGCGTAATCTGGAACTGGAGTGCTTATTATACTGCAGCGGTACAGAGCGTGTTAAACGGAACCTGGGACGGATCCAATTACTATGGCGGTATGAAAGAAGGACTTGTGCAGCTGACAGGTCTGGCATCCTTCTGTGTGGAAGGAACGCAGGAAGCAGTGGATGAAGCAAGTGCAGAAATCCTCAGTGGCAAGTGCAATGTATTTGACGGAGTTCTTGAGACCAATACGGGAGAAACCGTCGGAACAGAAGGACAAACACTGGATGATGCTACAATTACCGGAGGCATTAACTGGTATTATAAGAATGTTGTAATTGTAGAAGAATAGGAGGGCTGCCGGATGAAAATGACATTACGAAAAAAAATTCTGTTATGCGCATTGCTGCCGATCTGTATCCTTGGCGCAATTGTAATTATGATAGCTTCAACCATTATCCGCAATTCCATTATCGACCAGGTGGAAAAATCCTTACAGGGAACGGCAGTTGTGATGCTTGCGGCATATGACCAGAATGCCGGAACCTATATGGAAGCATCCAATGGTGATATCTGGAAGGGAAGCTATAATATTTCCCAGTCCCAGAGTCTGGTGGATATGATCAAAGAGGAGTCCGGAGTCGATGTTACATTTTTTTACGGTGACAGAAGAATCATGACTTCTGCCTTTGACGGATCAGACAGCCGTATTCTGGGTTCACCGGCAGGTGAAAAAGTAGTACAGGAAGTGCTGGTGAGCGGAAATGATTACTTCAGTAAACAGGTATCAATCGATGGAACCATGTATTATGGCTATTACATGCCGGTTTATCAGATGGGGGATGCATCCACACCGATCGGTATGGTATTTGCCGGAGTGAATAAGAGTGAAACACTGGCGGGCATCAACCGGATTATTGCATCCGTTATTTTTATCGTTGTATTGGTAGTTGTGATCTGTGGCAGCGCAGTCGGTGTGATCGCAACCTCAATTACCAGAGGATTGAAAAAGAGTATTAACAACGTGCAGGAAGTGTCATCGGGTAAGCTGACGGTGACAGTGGATGAAAAATATCTGAAGAAAAAGGATGAGGTCGGTGATCTGGCACGTTCTGTTGAGAAACTTCAGACAGAGCTTCGAACGATTATCGGAAACATCGGAGAGAGCGCGGATGGGTTAAAACAGGCATCGGATCTGTTAGAGCAGACCTCCCATGCAACGGTGGAAAGCATCGGACAGGTAAAGGGCGCTATGGACCACATTACTTCCGGAGCAATGAAACAGGCAGAGGATACCGGTAATGCATCCGACCGGATGGAACAGATGGGCGAGATGCTTACGGAAACGGGTGAAAGTGCCGACATGTTGAGCAAAAATGCGGATGACATGAAGCTTTCCAGTGATCAGGCAACGGCTTCCATTGTTCAGTTAAAAGAGAGCAGTGAAGAAGTAAAGAATGCAGTTGATGAGATTGCAAAACAGACTTATCGGACAAATGAGTCGGCACAGAAGATCAAAGAAGCATCCGATTTTATCTCCGAGATTGCAGAAGAGACCAATCTGTTGTCCTTAAATGCAAGTATAGAAGCAGCAAGAGCAGGAGAAGCAGGAAGAGGATTTGCAGTGGTTGCGTCACAGATCCAGAAGCTTGCGGAACAGTCCAATGAAGCAAGCGGTAAAATTGATGAGATCGTCAATGTGCTGATGAGTGAGTCTGCAACGGTTGTTGAGACGATGTCACATATGCAGGCTGTTATTGAAAAACAAAACAGCCATATCGAGGATACCAAAGATACGGTTGGAAAAGTAATGAATGAGATTGCAGATTCCATAACCGGTATTAAAAATATTGATGAACGTGTCGGTGAACTGGAACACTCCAGAGTGAATATTGCGGCGGTAGTCGAGAGCCTTTCCGGAATTGCACAGGATAATGTGGCAGGAACACAGGAAACGGATGCAATCATTACCGAAGTGGCACAGAACATCGGAGAACTGGAGCGCTCCGCAAAAGATCTTCGTGACATGGCACAGACATTGTCACAGAATGTCGGTAATTTTGAATTGTAATACCGGTGAATGGATTCCGATTTTTCTGCGTTGTTATAGGGTCCGGTTTTTTGGCACTGCGTATGGCAGCCAGACGTCTCATGCGCATGAGCAGCCGTAAATGACATACTATTGCACATTCCGCTGAAATTCTTTACAATAGATGCAGATCAGAAAACTGCAGGAGTTATGGTAGAGAGATGAAAAAGCTGACACTTGGGATTGTTGCACATGTAGATGCCGGAAAGACAACATTGTCGGAAGCAATTTTATATGAAAGTGGTACGATCCGCACAATCGGACGTGTGGATAAGGGGAGCTCGTTTCTGGATACGGATGAGATGGAGAAAAACCGCGGTATCACGATTTATGCAAAACAAGCTGAATTTTCTTATGAAAATACAGCTTTTTCGTTATTGGATACACCGGGACATGTGGATTTTTCGGCAGAAATGGAGCGGACACTGCAGGTGCTGGATGTTGCTGTTTTAGTGATCAGTGCGGCGGACGGAATCCAGAGCCATACGCTGACTTTATGGAAATTGCTGGCACAGTACAAAGTGCCGGTGTTTTTGTTCTTTAATAAAATGGATCAGCCCGGTGCGGATGCCGAAGCACTGCTTACACAGGTCAGAGAGAGGTTATCTGCTGCATGTGTGGATTTTAATCATACAGGGACGGAAGCGTTCTACGATGAGACAGCCATGACGGATGAAAATGCCATGGAAGAGTTCCTGGAAAACGGTACGGTATCACAGGATACGATTCGGAAACTGGTTGCAGACAGAAAGATATTTCCCTGCTTTTTTGGATCGGCACTGCAAAACAGCGGTATCAGGGAACTGTTATCCGGTCTGGATCAATATGTGCCGGCTCCGCATTACAGGGAGCAATTTGGTGCGAAAATTTATAAGATCACCCGCGATGAAGCAGGAAACCGTCTGGTACATATGAAGATTACAGGTGGCAGTATGAAGGTGAAAACCGTGCCGCAAGGTGCGGATCCTGCGGACAAGATCAATCAGATCCGAATTTATTCAGGGATAAAATACAGTACGGTAAACGAAGTGACGGCGGGATGTGTGTGCGCGGTTACAGGACTGGATCACAGCAAGGCCGGGGACGGACTGGGTATGGAGGGAGCGGCTCCCATGCCGCTGTTAGAACCGGTACTGACCTACCGGATTTTGCTTCCGGAGGATGTGGACGCTGCCGTCATGCTTCCAAAATTTCGTGAAGTAGAAGAGGAAGAACCGGAATTACACATTTTATGGAATGAAAAACTAAGGGAAATTTATGCACAGCTGATGGGAGAAGTACAGACCGAAATTTTAAAGGATCTGATCCGGAAGCGGTATGGAATTGAAATTGCCTTTGGCCCGGGGCATATTGTTTATCGTGAGACAATTGCGGAAAAAACGGTGGGAGTCGGGCATTTTGAACCACTCAGACACTATGCGGAGGTGCAGCTGTTGATGGAACCGGGAGAGCCGGGGAGTGGGCTTTCGTTTGATGCGGATGTGAGTGAGGATGTGCTTGATAAAAACTGGCAGAGACTTATTTTAACGCATCTGAAGGAACGCGAGCATCCGGGTGTTCTGACGGGATCTCCGATTAGCGATATGAAGATCACGGTTGTTGGCGGGAGATCGCATAACAAGCATACAGAAGGAGGAGATTTCAGGCAGGCGACTTACCGTGCTGTCAGACAGGGACTGATGAGAGCGGAGAATGTGCTGCTGGAACCATATTACAGCTACAGACTGGAACTGCCGGGCCGGATGGTCGGACATGCCATGGCGGATATGGAGGAAATGCACGGGAACTTCAGACTGTTGGAAAACAATGAAGGAAATGCCGTTTTGGAGGGGAGTGTTCCTGCGGCAGAGTTTATGGAGTACCCCAAGAAGCTGTTGGCTTATACAAAGGGTATGGGACGGCTTTCCTATACGCTGAAGGGCTATGAGCCATGTCATAATACGGAGGAGGTGCTGGAACGCATAGCGTATGAGCCTGAAGCAGATACGGAGCATCCGGCAGATTCCGTATTTTGCTCTCATGGAGCCGGTGTGATCGTTCCATGGGATGAGGTGGAAGCCTGTATGCATACGGACAGATATGTGCTGCCTGATGAGAAAAAAGCCATAGCATACGCAGAATCGGACAGTGCCGCTATGCCGGTGGGCGGATACAGGGCAGTACAGCGGGACAGAACCGCAGAAAAGGAACTTGTGATCGGCACGGAGGAAATTGATGAGATCCTGGGGCGGACAATGTATGCCAACCGGAAGTCTGGGCATGCCGACAATACACCCGGCTGGAAACGGCGGGCGGGAAATGACGGATCCGGACAGAATCAGACACCGGTGACAAGGACATACAGACAGCCGGCATGTGAGAAGAAAGAGGAGTATCTTCTGGTTGACGGCTATAATGTTATTTTTGCATGGGATGAGTTAAAGGAACTTGCGGGGACAAGTATTGACGGCGCAAGAGGCAGGCTGCTTGATATTTTGTGTAATTATCAGGGTATCAGACAGTGTGAGGTGATTGCCGTGTTTGATGCTTACCGGGTAAAAGGGCACGATACAGAGATACTTGATTATCATAATATCCATGTTGTGTATACGCGGGAGGCTGAGACTGCGGATCAGTATATCGAGAAATTTGCACACGCGCATGGAAGGGAATATCGTGTGACAGTGGTTACCTCGGATGGACTGGAGCAGATCATCATCAGGGGACAGGGATGTGCACTCGTGTCATCCAGAGAATTTGAAGCCGAGGTAGAACGCGTGAACAGATCCGTTCGTGAAGAACTGGAAAACAGAAAAAGCGGTGTGCTGACAAGAATTTCAGATCATATGAAGGAGGATGTTTTTTCTTGCGAAAAAGAGACGACTCCATTTGATGTGGAAAATGAAAATAAATAAAAATGAGAAAAATGCGAAAAAAGTGTTTACAAGTTCAATGAGTTAGTATATACTAACTAATGAAATAAGAAATGAGTTTTCAAAAGGAAATCTTATTTTAAAAGGAAAACCTGTTTGATTGAGAACTTATTTGACAGAAAAGAGGCATGAATATGGGAACAGTAATCGTAGGAGGAATACTTTTACTGATCGTAGGTGCGATCATTTGGAAGATGAGAAAAGACCGCAAAGCAGGGAAATATTCCTGTGGCGGGGATTGCAGCCGCTGCGGCGGACATTGCCATTGATGAATTAGCGTATAACGAACTCCATAAGGCAGAATAGGGAAATATTCCACCCTCACAAACTGCCGAAGTATCTTTCTTTTTTTGAAGACGCTGCCATTGCACGGTAGCGTCTTCTTGTATTTTTGCGTATAATGGTAGGAAGATGATTGTAAAAACGGGTATACTTTCCACGGATGTCCGGCGGGAAAACAGCGTTTTTGCAATCGACGATAGCCTGACAGAAAGCAGGGGATTAATAACTATGTATCCGGTTTTTGACCTTCATTGTGACACGATCCTTGCATGCGCAGAGAGAAAGCTGTCACTTTCCCATAATCATCTGCATATTGATGTTCAGAAATTAAAGCAGGGCGGCGCCTACGCGCAGTGCTTTGCAATATTTATCGATAAAGAGGCATGTTTGCGGGAGGGAATATCACCTTACATGAAATATCAGAGGGTACACAAAAAATTCTGTCAGGAAATGGCAGCAAATGCAGATTCCATTGTGCAGGTACGCAGTATGGAGCAGGTGCATGAGTGCGCAAAAGACGGTAAGATTGCTGCGATTCTGACGGTGGAAGGCGGCGAAGTGCTTGGGGAGGACATCACGCGGATTGAAAAATTGAGCACAGATGGTGTACGTCTTCTGACACTGACGTGGAACTATGAGAATGCGATCGGAAACGCAAACGGAAAAAGAGGCGGATTAAAGCCCTTTGGGTATGCGGTGGTGGAGCGTATGAATGAGATCGGTATGCTGATCGATGTTTCCCATTTATCGGACCGTGGGTTTTATGATGTGCTGGCACACAGTAAAAAGCCGGTCATTGCGTCCCATTCCTGTGCCAGAAGCCTGTGTGATCACAGCAGGAATCTGACGGATGAGATGCTTCATATGCTGGGAGAGCATGGAGGTGTGGCCGGTCTGAATTTTTACAGTCGATTCTTGCGAAAAGACAGCAATTATGCGACAATGGAACAGATAAAAAATCATGCACTGCACATTGTAAACTGCGCCGGTACGGACGCACTGGCACTTGGCTCCGATTATGACGGAATATCGTGTGAACTGGAGTGGGGAGATTATAGCGGTATGCAGAAGCTGCTTGAGTATCTTGCGCGGACATTCAGTACAGAGCAGATGGAAAAGTTCTGTTACCGGAATGCGGAGCGGATATTTGCACAACAATCTTAAGATAGCGATCATGGGTAAGAGGAATGAGGAATCAGATGGCAAAGCTGTTGTTTTTTGACATAGACGGAACTTTAGTGAATTTTGCCGGAATAATACCGGATTCAACAAAGGATGCACTGCATAGAGCAAGAGAAAACGGGCACAGAGTGATTCTGTGTACCGGAAGAAGCAAATGCCAGATACCTGACTGGCTAAGGGATTTTGATGTGGATGGGCTCGTATGCGCTGCCGGTGCATATGTGGAGTATGAAAAAGAACTGATCAGCCATCATGCGATCGGTCCGGAAGCGCTGACAAAAGTGATAGATTATATGGAGCAGGAGAATATTGTGTACGGATTGCAGTGTACGGGACACAATGTTTCCACAAGAAGCGGGCTTGCAACCATGAAAAAAATGTTCCGTGAACGCTTTCATATGGATGAGAAGCAGGTGGAAATCATATTTGGAGATACTGAATTTGATGATAATCCAAGGGGACGGTCGGATGTGGACAAGATGATCTATTATGATTCGCCTGTTGGAATTGCAGCGGTACAGAAAGCACTGGCACCGGAATTTGATGTTACGCTTTCCAGTTTCGAAGAACCGGATGAGACAAGCGGTGAGATCACACAGGCAGGGATTACCAAATCGTATGGAATGCAGAAGCTGTTAGATCATCTGGGGATGAAGAGAGAAGATACTGTTGCATTCGGGGACGGACCAAATGACACGGACATGCTGCAGTTTGCAGGCTGTGGTGTTGCAATGGGAAATGCCGGGGAGAATGTTAAGAGAGCGGCGGATCTTGTAACGGAGCATGTTGACAGGGACGGCGTCTATCTGGCAATGCGCAGACTGGGGTTCTTTTAACAGACCGGCGCAAAAAATGTCAGAAATACAGATATCGAGGTAGAATCGGACACAAAAATGCGGTATAATAAAATTGTTTCGCATAACTTTGTGTGTAAAAGAAGAAATATACGAGTGGGAAAAACAGGATGAAATTGTATCATAAAATACGAACAGGTATCGGGATAGCGGCACTGTGCCTTTTATGCGGATGCGGGGGCAATAAAAACAGCTCCTATGTGGATACCGGAATGAATCAAATAGAAATGGCGGATTATGATGGGGCGCTGGTATCATTTTCTGCTGCCAGGGAAGCAGGAGAAAATAAAGAACTGATCGCCCGTGGGGAAGGAATCGCGTATCTGGGAAGAACGGATTACGATCAGGCGGTGACATCATTTCTGGAAGCGCTTTCTTATTGTGACGGAACCGTAACCGATCTAGAGTACGACATCAACTATTATCTTGCAACGGCATATTACAAAGCGGGTTCCTATCAGGAAGCGTATGACACCTATACAGCAATTCTTCAGTTGAAGCATAAGGATGCAAGAGCATACTATCTGCGCGGACTGTCCTTACTTGCGATGGGGGATATGGCACAGGCAACAGCAGATTTTGACAGGGCACTGGAACTTGCACCATCCGATTATGCAATGTATATCGATATCTATCTGGCGCTGGATCAGTATGGATATACACAGGAAGGCAGAGGGTATCTTGAAAATGCCATGAAAAACGGCAGCAAGACTATGTCCGACTATAACAAAGGGCGGATCTGCTATTATCTGGGAGACTATGAGAATGCCTGTGTTTATCTGGATAATGCCAATAAGACAAACAGCAGTCAGGAAGTGGTACTGGCGTTGGGACAGGCTTATGAGGCAACGGGTGATATTAATTTTGCTGCATCCATTTATACCAATTATCTTGCCAATTATGGGGATAATGCCAAGATCTATAATCAGCTTGGAATCTGCAAACTGGCAGTCGGTGACTATGAAGCAGCCAAAACAGCTTTCGAAAGTGGCATTGCTTTAAACGATATGGATATTATGCAGACATTGAAATATAATGAGATCATGGCATATGAATATCTTGGGGATTTTAAAAAAGCATGTGTGCTTATGGAAACGTATCTGATGACGTATCCGGATGATGAAGCGGCACTCAGGGAGTATGAGTTCCTGAAAACAAGATAAAAGCTGGCAAAGGAAGCGGAATATGGAAAACATTTTTTTGCGTGTAAAAGGAATTGTAAAAAAAGAGAACAAATATCTTGTGATTAAGCGTTGGGTGGATGACAGGATTCCCGATCCGTTTGTATGGGAGTTCTTTGATGGCGAGGTTGCGTTTGGAGAAGCACCGGACACGGCGGTTCTGCGTGTGATCCGTGATACGGTGGGCGTGGAAGGAAGTATTGACCGGATTGTATATACCTGGTCACAGATGCTTGGTGACACACAATGTGTAGGAATTGCTTATCTGTGCAGTATAGAAGCAGAAGACTCCACCTTTGTGTTGCCGGAGGAATTCGGTGAATGGGAATGGATCACAAGGGAGCAGTTTGATTACTATATCGAGAATCAGTATGTATTGAAAGATCTGAAAGAGAAAGAATTATAACAAATAATCTGTAATCGAAAATGAATATTTTCTGATTACAGAAATAATAGGGAAAGACAGAAAGGATATCAGAAAATGATCAACCAGTTAATTGCCAATATCAAAAAAACAAATGCACCGATTGTTGTGGGGCTTGATCCCATGCTTGACTATATACCGGAGCATGTTCAGAAAAAAGCATTTGAGGAATACGGAGAGACACTGGCAGGTGCAGGCGAAGCAATCTGGCAGTTTAATAAAGCAATTGTGGATGCCACATATGATCTGATTCCGGCAGTGAAACCGCAGATTGCAATGTATGAGCAGTTTGGTCTTGAGGGACTTGCGGCATATAAGAAGACGGTGGATTACTGTAAGGAAAAAGGTCTTGTGGTGATCGGAGATATCAAACGTGGAGATATTGGATCCACATCCGCAGCTTATGCAGTCGGACATCTTGGAAAAGTAAAAGTCGGAAATCATACTTATAGCGGATTTGATGAGGATTTTGCAACTGTAAATCCTTATCTCGGTTCTGATGGCGTGAAGCCTTTTATCAAAGTATGTCAGGAAGAGAAAAAGGGTATTTTCGTACTTGTAAAAACAAGTAATCCCAGCAGTGGGGAATTTCAGGATCAGTTGATAAACGGCAAACCATTATATGAAATGGTTGGCGAAAAGGTAGCCGAATGGGGAGCTGACTGCATGGGTGATGAGTACAGTTATGTAGGAGCCGTTGTGGGAGCAACTTATCCCGAAATGGGAAAGATCCTGCGTGACATTATGCCGAAAGCTTACATTCTGGTACCGGGATATGGCGCACAGGGTGGAAAAGGTGCGGATCTGGTTCATTTCTTCAATAAGGACGGACTGGGCGCCATTGTCAATTCCTCCAGAGGAATCATTGCGGCATATAAGCAGGAAAAATATGCGTCATTTGGAGCAGAAAATTATGCGGACGCATCCAGACAGGCAGTTATTGACATGAGAGAGGATATCGCAGGGGCATTAAAGTAAGAAGGTGCAGAGCATGAAAAAAATATGGGAATTTTTTGAACATATGAATGAACATGTGTATGCCACGGATATGGATACCCATGAGATCGTCTATATGAATCAGAAAATGTTAAGTACATATGGCTTTGAGACACTTACGGAGGTTGTCGGGAAAAAATGCTATGAGATACTTCAGAACTGCAGTGAACCGTGTGCGATCTGCAACGATCATGAATTAGAGGAAAGCTATTTTAAGGAATGGAAATATTTTAATCCGCTTCTCAGAAAAACCTTTATGCTGAAGGATACCATGATTGTGGATGAGGGCAGACGCTACAGAGTGGAGCTGGCGTTTGATGCCGGTGTGCAGGAATTGCAGAGAAGCATGATCCATAATTATCAGAATCTGGAGGCACTTGCAAATGAAGGGCTTCGTATCGCACTTCAGGCACCCACGCCCGACAGGGCGATCGAGGTCGTTCTGGAATATCTCGGAAAGACACTGGAGGGCGAAAGAACTTATATCTTTGAGCAGAACGCATCCGGTGGGGATGACAATACCTATGAATGGGTTGCAAGCGGTGTGACACCGGAGATTAAGAATCTGCAGAACCTTTCGCCGGAAGTCTGTATGAACTGGTACCAGAATTTCAGTGAAAACAAGCATATCATCATTAAGAATCTGGAGGATATCAGGGAGAGTGATCCGCTTCAGTATGAGAATCTGAGGAGGCAGAATATCCATTCCCTTGTTGTGGTGCCGCTCTATGACGACAGCAGGGTGATCGGTTTTTATGGTGTGGATAATCCGCCGGGTGCTTCCCTGGATTATGCGTCCAATATGCTGCAGATCATCGGACATTTTATCATATCATCCATAAAAAGAAGAAACCTGATGAAACAGCTTCAGGAAATGAGCTACCATGATCAGCTGACCAGGCTTGGCAACCGTTACGCACTGGATGACTATATCGAAAAAATGAAAAAGCAGGAATGTGTCGGAGTAGTGTATTGCGATATTACAGGTCTGAAACACATGAATGATACCAAAGGACATAAAGCTGGAGATAAGCTGATTCTGGATGCCTGTGACTGTCTGAGAAAGAGCTTTGGTGAATACGGATTGTTCCGGGTTGGAGGTGACGAACTGGTGGTATTATGTCCGGAGATTACAGAATCGGCATTGCAGGAGAGACTGAATATGCTTCAGACCGATATGCAGGCCAGTGCTGTGACGATGGCAGTCGGCTCTGACTGGAAGGAAAATTGTATACAGAATATGAATGGACTTCTGGCGGTCGCTGAAGAAAGAATGTATGAGGATAAGGCGGCTTATTATCGGACACATAAGAAATAAGTTGAACGGAGCAATAAAACAGAATAGATCACTATTTACATCAGAATACGGGTAAAAGGGTAAAAGAGATGCCGGTTCATGGGAAGCGGCATCTTTTTTGCGTGGAACTGCCATGGCATTTATACCAAATGGCTTGCTGAAATAGTTGAAAAAAACAAGGGTTTATGGTAGCATAAATAAGATATTTGATATTCTGTTAATTTGACAGAAGTCTATTTTTAAGAAAAAAGAAAACGGCGAAAAACCCGTATGTACAGGAGGTTTTAATAAAATGGAACAGTATAAGCAGGAATTTATCGAATTTATGGTTGATTGCAATGTTTTAAAATTCGGTGATTTTGTTACAAAGAGCGGAAGAAAGACGCCTTTTTTTGTAAATACGGGATTTTATCGTACCGGCGCACAGCTCAGAAAGCTGGGTGAGTATTATGCAAAAGCGATCCACGACAGATTCGGCACGGATTTTGATGTGTTATTCGGGCCGGCATACAAAGGCATCCCGCTTACGGTAGCCGCTACGATGGAGCTGAGTGCCCTGTATGATGCGGATATCCGTTATTGCTCTAACAGAAAAGAAGTGAAGGATCACGGAGATAAAGGAATCCTGCTGGGAAGTCCGATCCAGGACGGAGATAAGATCCTGATCATTGAGGATGTAACGACCGCAGGCACCTCGATCGGTGAGACACTTCCGATCATCCGGGCACAGGGTGATGTTACGGTATGCGGACTGGTGGTCAGCGTGGATCGTATGGAACGCGGTCAGGGCGAGAAAAGCGCACTGACAGAGATCTCCGAGACTTACGGATTCCCGACAACGGCGATTGTTACCATGGCGGAGGTTGTAGAGCATTTGTATAACAGACCTTATAAGGGTAAGGTATATATTGATGATGAGATGAAAAAAGCGATTGATGCTTATTATGAGCAGTACGGAGTAAAATAGTAAAAATGAGATCTGACGGTTGACAGACAGCAGGAAAGGAGTTTTGTTATGGAAGAAAAGGCATACAAGGCAATGGGAAAGACCGGTACCTTTAATCTGGCATTGGGTATCTGCATGATGGTTGCAGGAATTGCAACCGGTGTTATTATGGTAATTCATGGAGCAAAATTATTAAAATCCAGAAAAAATATTATGTTTTAAATGAGGGAGAGGGATGCTTATAGGGCACCCCTTTTCTGCGTCTGAGGGAAATATGGAAAATCATAATGAAGGCAGAAAGAAAAGACATTACATCTTTACGGATAAAAAGAATCCTCCGAGAGGAATTATGTCAACCATATTGGGCATCCTTGCAATAACGGCGATCGCATTGGTAATTATGTTGACATTTCAGGCGGAGGGAGCTGCAAAACGGCAGTATGGGACAACTGTATTGCTGGCACTGATTTTTTCCCTGGTTGGAATTGTGTTGGGAATATTATCCAAGACGGAAAAAGAGATGTTCTATTTTTTCAGTTATCTTGGTATTATATTAAATTTTTTGGCAATTTGTGCCGTGAGCCTGATCCTGTATGCAGGAGCATACGGGTTGTAAGGCCGGTCGTGAGTCCGATATGGGACCTGACAGGTGTAAGGGAATGGGAAGGAAAACGAAATGGTGGAAGAATTAGAACTAAGGGTATCACTTTCGATGGAACGTCTGTCACAGATTGGTGACGAGCTGACGGAGGAGAACGCATATTCCGAAGAATACCGGAAGTATTTTACGGAAAATGCAGACAAATTATGTAAACTGATTGAACTGGGCAGACAGAACAAAAGCTGTTATGAATGTAAGGCAGAGAAGATTAAGAAAAAAAGTTCTGAAATTCCAAGGGAACCGAGTTTTGGAAAACTCCGTGCGCTGAACCGGTCCCTGTATGAGCCCTATCTGTCTTCTTATTATGGCAGTAATTTTGTGAATCCAACCTATGCGGTAAAGTGCTTCGGAGAAGCTTACGGTCCGTTATACTGTTTCCTCGCAATGGAGATATACAGTGTGATCCCGGATGCTTTTATGGGAGATCTTGAGGAGCTTGTAATCCGTGCAGAACTTTTTCTGGAGATTTACGGATTGTGGACGGAGCGTCTGATGGAGGAGAAAAGACTGCCGAAGCCGGAGGAGATTAAGGACATTCTTTATTGGTTTGTCAGTGATTATTCGGATCTGGAGAACGAGAAAAGAGTGCGTGCCATGGTGGATCCGGATTCGCCGGAAAGCAGCTTCTTCTATGATCTGATCATGAACAGCAATCTGAATGATTTACGCTATCTGATGCGTTATGGCTGTTACATTACGATGAGCGAACTGCAGACAGCAAAACACTTAAATGAGCTGCCGCAAAAGACAATCAAGCTGATTGCGGATACATTTACAGAGGGATACCGGATCGGGTTTGAAGTGGGAAATAAGGATTTGTCCAAAAAGAAGACTGTTAATATCCGTTATTGTGCCGGATTTGAACGTATCATACGTCAGGCAATCCTGAATTTCGAGGAAATGGGATTAAGACCTGTCATATACAGAGCTTCAGACAGTATTTTCCACAAAAAAGGAAATATGAAGATCGGTTTTTATGGCGCAGTCGCAAATAAACAGTTGGATTATGACCATCGTGAAGATGAAGCTCTGTTTTTTGACGGAAACTATAAGACCAGAAAACTGGAAACACTGCAGGAAGCATATGAGAAGGTGAAGGATCTTGCAAAGGTACATGCGGGTCCGGCATGTATGGAGGTGTTTGGAGAAGATCCGTTTGAACCAAAGAACAGGCCGGCGGCACTGCGTCTGAGTGAGAGCATGCAGAAGCGGAAGGCAGAGTACCAGCAGGAAGCGGGGGAGATGATCAACCGTTATATTCCGGGGGATGAGAGAAGCTTTACCATTATTGCGTTCCCGGTTCCTGAGATCGGAGATGATTACGAAGAGATTTTCGATGAGATCGTGAAGATCAACACGTTGGATTACCGGATGTACGCAGATATTCAGGAAAAGCTGATTCAGACGCTGGATCAGGCAAAATGCGTGCATATCAGGGGAATGGGAGCAAACCATACGGATCTGACGGTGCAGCTTGTTGAATTGAAAGATCCGGGGAAACAGACGAAGTTTGAAAACTGTGTGGCGGATGTGAATATTCCGGTAGGGGAAGTGTTTACCTCACCGGTATTGCAGGGAACAAACGGTGTTCTGCATGTCAGCCATGTATATCTGAATGAATTATATTATGAGGATCTGGAGATCCGGTTTGAAAACGGCATGACGAAAGAAGTTTCCTGCGGAAACTTTGAAGATCAGGAGACAGGCTGCAGATATGTAAAGGAAAATGTACTGTTTCACCATGACAGTCTGCCGATGGGAGAATTTGCAATCGGTACCAATACTACGGCATATGTGGCTGCGGAAAAATACAAAATAGCGGACAGGCTGCCGATTCTGATTGCTGAAAAGATGGGACCTCATTTTGCGGTTGGAGATACCTGCTATTCCCATTCGGAAGAGGTGCGTGTATATAATCCGGACGGAAAAGAAATTGTCGCAAAGGACAATGCGCTATCGATCTTACGTAAGAGCAATCCTTCCAAAGCATATTTTAATTGTCACACGGATATTACGATCCCGTATGATGAACTGGGGATTGTAGAGGCGGTAAAGGAGGACGGAAGTGCAATACCGGTTATCCGGAATGGAAGATTTGTACTGCCCGGGTGTGAAAAACTGAATGAAGCTTTTGAGAAATAAAAAAGTGAATTGACAGTTGCGATAGATATATTTTTCTAGTAAACTAAATGAAGATATGACAGGTAGATACGACACAAGGAGGAATACGGATATGGCACAGGTAGGAATTGTCATGGGCAGTGATTCTGATATGCCCGTTATGGCAAAAGCAGCAGATATTCTGGAGGAGTTTGGGATCTCATATGAGATGACGATTATCTCAGCGCACAGAGAGCCGGATGTTTTCTTTGAATATGCAAAATCTGCAGAGGACAAGGGGTTTAAGGTGATTATCGCGGGAGCGGGTATGGCGGCCCATCTGCCGGGCATGTGTGCGGCAATTTTCCCGATGCCGGTTATCGGAATCCCCATGCATACGACATCTCTCGGAGGAAGGGATTCCCTTTATTCCATCGTTCAGATGCCGTCCGGAATTCCCGTTGCCACAGTTGCAATTAACGGAGGAGCCAATGCCGGTCTGCTTGCAGCCAAAATTCTTGCTACTTCAGATGAGCAGCTTCTTGACAAGTTAAAAGCATATTCCGCAAAGTTAAAAGAGAGTGTTCAGAAAAAGGATGCCCGCCTTCAGGAAGTTGGTTATAAAAATTATTGATCATACCATAAAATAAAAGCATGCAAAAGGCATGGGACGGAGGAAAATCATGGATTACAAGAACGCAGGCGTTGATATTGAAGCCGGTTACAAATCAGTCGAGCTGATGAAAAAGTATGTAAAGGAAACGATGAGACCGGAGGTACTCGGAGGTCTTGGCGGATTTTCAGGTGCTTTTTCCCTTGAAAAGATCAAAGGAATGGAGAAACCGACACTGGTATCCGGTACGGACGGTGTAGGAACAAAGTTGAAACTGGCATTTTTGCTGGACAAGCATGATACTGTTGGTATCGACTGCGTGGCAATGTGTGTGAACGATATTGCATGTGCGGGTGGGGAACCACTGTTTTTCCTTGATTATATTGCATGCGGTAAGAATTATCCTGAGAAGATCGCAATGATTGTCAAGGGTGTGGCAGACGGATGTATTCAGTCCGATGCAGCCCTCATTGGTGGAGAAACCGCTGAGATGCCTGGATTTTATCCGGAAGATGAGTACGATCTTGCAGGATTTGCAGTAGGTGTCGTAGATGAGAAAGATCTGATCACCGGAGCAAATCTGGCAGCAGGGGATGTACTGATCGGTATGGCTTCAAGCGGTGTACACAGTAACGGATTCTCTTTAGTACGTAAAGTATTTGAGATGTCAAAGGAGAGCCTGAACACCTATTATGAGGAACTTGGCAAGACACTTGGCGAGGCGCTGATCGCACCGACCAGAATTTATGTAAAGGCATTAAAGAGCGTGAAAGAAGCCGGCGTAACAATTAAAGCCTGCAGCCATATTACCGGAGGCGGCTTTTATGAAAACGTACCGCGTATGTTAAAGGATGGCATTCGTGCAGTGATTGAAAAGGACAGCTATGAAGTACCTGCAATCTTCAGAATGCTTCAGAAAAAAGGAAATATTGAAGAACAGATGATGTACAATACCTACAATATGGGTATCGGAATGGTAGTTGCCGTTGATCCGGCTGATGTGGATAAGACAATGGAAGCTATGCGTGCAGCAGGCGAGACACCTTATGTTATCGGGCATACGGAAGCAGGCGAAAAAGGAGTAACCTTATGTTAAGAGTGCTTGTATGTGTATCCGGCGGCGGTACAAATCTGCAGGCAATTATTGACAGCATTGCAGATAAGACGATCACAAATGCGCAGATCGTGCGTGTGATCAGTAACAATCCGGGAGCATATGCACTGGAACGTGCAAAGAAAAGCGGAATTGATGCAATCTGCGTATCACCGAAGAATTATGAGACACGGGAAGTATTTTACGAAGCTTTTTTAAAGGCTGTGGATGAGGCAGAACCGGATTTAATCGTGCTGGCAGGATTTTTAGTGGTGATCCCACAGGAAATGATCGCAAAGTATCATAACCGTATCATCAATATTCATCCGTCGCTGATTCCTTCCTTTTGCGGAACCGGCTATTATGGACTCAAGGTGCATGAAGGTGTACTTGCAAGGGGCGTTAAGGTGACCGGTGCTACCGTACATTTTGTGGATGAGGGAACCGATACGGGACCGATTATTTTCCAGAAAGCGGTGGAGGTCTGTGAGGAAGATACTCCGGAAGTACTGCAGCGGCGAGTCATGGAACAGGCAGAGTGGGTCATTATGCCACGTGCAATTGATGCAATTGCAAACGGCAGGGTCAGAATAGAAGACAACAAGGTTTACATAACAAAATAAGGCAAACAGGAGCATACATACATGAAGATTTTAATTGTTGGAAGCGGCGGCAGAGAACATGCCATAGCAACAAGTGTAGCAAAAAGCAAACGTGTGGATAAGATCTATTGCGCACCGGGCAATGCGGGAATCGGCATAATCGCGGAATGTGTACCGATCGGTGCAATGGAATTTGACAAGCTGGTGGCTTTCGCAAAGGAAAAAGCAATCGATATGGTTATTGTAGGTATGGATGATCCACTGGTTGGCGGTCTCGTGGATGGACTGGAGAAAGCAGGAATTCCGGCATTCGGACCGAAGAAAAATGCAGCTATTCTTGAAGGAAGCAAAGCTTTCTCCAAGGATCTGATGAAAAAATATCAGATTCCTACTGCAGCTTATGAAACCTTTGATGACGCAGAGGCAGCAAATGAATACCTGAAGACAAAGGCAGAGTTTCCTATCGTACTGAAAGCGGATGGACTTGCTCTGGGTAAGGGTGTTTTGATCTGCCAGACACTGGAAGAAGCGCTTGACGGTGTCAGAGAGATTATGGAAGATAAGAAATTCGGCAGTGCCGGAAACCGTATGGTGATTGAGGAGTTTATGACCGGACGTGAGGTCAGTGTACTCTCTTTCGTAGACGGAAAGACCATCAGGATCATGTCTTCTGCACAGGATCATAAACGTGCAAAAGACGGTGATCAGGGATTAAATACCGGTGGTATGGGCAATTTTTCACCCAGTCCTTTTTATACAAAAGAAGTGGACGAATTCTGCAGGAAGTATATTTATCAGGCAACCGTGGATGCCATGGCAGCAGAGGGAAGACCTTTCAAGGGCGTTATTTTCTTCGGACTGATGTTAACGGCAAAAGGACCGCGTGTACTGGAATACAATGCACGCTTTGGGGATCCCGAGGCACAGGTTGTGCTGCCCAGAATGAAAAACGATATCATCGATGTATGCGAAGCCTGCATCAACGGTACGTTAGATCAGATAGATCTGCAGTTTGAAGATAATGCAGCTGTCTGCGTGGTACTGGCATCCGATGGCTATCCGGTATCTTATGAAAAAGGATTTGTCATAAAAGGTCTTGAGAAATTTGATGGTAAGGATGATTATTATTGTTTCCATGCAGGAACAAAGCTGGATGACGAGGGAAGAATCGTGACAAACGGCGGGCGTGTGCTGGGCATCACGGCAACAGGGCCGGATCTTAAGACCGCCAGGGAAAAGGCTTACGAAGCAACCGGATGGGTTGATTTCGCAAATAAATATATGCGTCATGATATCGGAAAAGCGATTGATGAAGCATAGTCCACAATCAGAAACAAAGGAGTCGCTATGAGAGAAAACAGAAAGCACCGTGGAATATTGCTGGCATTGGTTACTGCTGTTTTTCTGGCAGTATCAGCCGGAGCCGGTAATGCTTATGCATATGAGAATACAACCGGTATCGTGAAAGATGGGGGTACAAGAATCCGTTCTTCATCCTCCACAGACAGCACGGTTCTGGCAAGTGTGCTGTCCGGAGATAAGCTGGAAATATGCGGCATGGAAACCGGAGCGGATGGGTATACTTGGTATAAGGTGTATGTAGACCGCAGTACGATCGGATATGTCAGAAGCGACCGGATTACAGATACAGGAGAAAAGACCGGAGGCGTGACGAACGATAATGTAACCGGTAATGCAGGCCAGGACACCGGTACTGCACAGCCGGATGATTCCCAGACACCGCAGGATCCGATCACGGATGCAGAACAGCCGCAGGATCCGGATGCAGAGCCTTCCGATCAGACAGAAGCGGTTCCCGATAATACGGTGACAACACCTGCAGTGACCGGAGCAAAACTGCAGTCTATCGGACTGGGAAACACAATATCCATGTCACCGGCATTTTCACCGGATATTACCGAGTATACGATTTTGGTTGAGGAGAATACAGAATCCATTTCCGTATTCGGAGTTCCTGCAGAAGGAGCTACCGTGACTGAAAATTATGGATTTGATAATCTGCAGCGTGGAAGTAATATGGCAGTGATTACTGTTCAGGCAGCAGACGGAAGTACCACAAGCTATAATTTTATGGTAAACAGAGGGGAAGCAAGTGCCGAGATTCATTATTCCCAACCGGGGACGGGAGCGGATACGACACAGAACAGTCAGCCTGAAACACAGACAGTCGTGAAGAAGGGTGTAAGCAGCGGCTGGATTGTTTTTCTGGTGGTAATCATCATTGCAATGGCAGCAGTTATGGTAATGATGGGGCTGCGTGTAAGGGATTACCGGAGAGAATTGTACGGAGAGGACCCGGAAGAATTCCATTTGGAAGATGCACTGCCTGATAACAGTGTGTTCCGTGGAATAAAATCAAAAAGAAGACCGGCGAGAGCAGCAAGGGAATCCTACGATGAGGAAGAACCTTATGATGACGGGGAAGCTTATGATGAGGAAGAACCCTATGAGGATGGTCCGGATCAGACAGCAGCTTATGGGGACGCAGCTGATAACGATAATCGGAACAGAGAACAGAATTTTATGTATGATGTCAGAAAATCGGAGGAAGATGCGGCACAGATTCAGGATCCCGGAATGCAATATCATGAAACGGAACGTGCAGCGGACAGAAGGGTAGAACCGAGTGAAGCAGACCTGGAGCCGGATGATGACGAACTTGAGGATATTATGGAACGGAATGCGACCATCACAGATCAGGAAAGCGGCAAAGATGTATGGAAATCCGTTAATTTTATGACACCGGCTGATGATCTGGAATTTGAATTCCTTAAGCTTGATGATGAGAATGAATAACAAATGGGATACAAAAGCGCGGAATTTGAATTTCGCGCTTTTCAGTCTTAAAATGAAGAATTGGGGAACCGGAACAAATGATGATAGAGATTGATTTTGAGAGTGATGAAGCTTTATATATGCAGCTTCGTAACCAGATCATTATGGGAATTGCAATGTCAGTATTACATGACGGAGATTCCCTGCCGTCGGTCAGACAGCTTGCAGATGAAATCGGAATTAACATGCACACTGTAAATAAAGCATATAACATTCTCAAACAGGAAGGATATCTGCGTGTGGATCATAGAAAAGGAACGGTGGTTTCTTTGGACAGGGATCGTATTGAGACACTGGAAGGTCTTAAGAAACAGCTCAGACTGTTACTTGCAAGCGCCACATGCAAGAATATTTCAAAAGAAGAGATTTATGAATTAATTGAGGAAATTTATGATGAGTACGGAGGTCTGGAATAATGCAGGCAAAATTTACGGATAAAGCAAAGTCAGCGCTGCATCTGGCAGCGCGTACGGCGGCATCCCTATATCAGAATTATGTCGGAACAGAACATATTCTGGTTGGATTACTGCGTGAGAGAACGGGAGTAGCGGCAAGGGTTCTGGCAGATAACGGAGCAGATGAACAAAAGGTCTTAGAGATGATCAGGGATCTGGTAGTACCGACAGGAACGACCATGCTGCGGGAAAAGGACGGCTATTCTCCGAAAGCAACGGAGATTCTTGAGGAAAGTCATAAGCAGGCGTCCAGGTTCGGTTCGACACAGACAGGGACAGAGCATATTTTGTTAGCACTGTTAAAGGATGGAGATAATGTTGCAGTCAGAATTCTGAATTCCCTTGGTATCAGTGTACAGAAGCTCTATGTGGATATATTGGTCGCAATGGGAGAGGATGCAACTCTTTATAAAGAAGATCTTGCCGGCAGAAAGCAGAAGGGACGCGGTGGTAAGAAGGAAGGGGCAAGCATGCTAAGCCAGTACAGCCGCAATCTGACTGAGCTTGCCAGGACAGGAAAACTGGATCCGGTGATCGGCAGGGAAAAAGAGATACAACGCGTGATCCAGATCCTGAGCAGACGAACCAAGAATAACCCATGTCTGATCGGAGAACCGGGAGTCGGTAAGACTGCAATTGCAGAGGGACTTGCACTGCGTATCGTGGAAGGTGAAGTGCCCGACACCGTAAAAGGCAAGGAGGTCATGACACTGGATCTGTCCGGAATGGTGGCTGGAAGTAAGTATCGCGGTGAATTTGAAGAACGTATCAAGCGTGTGATCAGGGAAGTGATCCAGGCAGGCAATGTACTTCTGTTTCTGGATGAACTCCATACATTGATCGGCGCAGGCGGAGCAGAGGGAGCCATTGATGCATCCAATATTTTAAAACCTTCTCTTGCAAGAGGGGAACTCCAGCTGATCGGCGCGACAACAGTGGCGGAATATCGCAAATATATCGAGAAGGATGCAGCTCTGGAACGAAGGTTCCAGCCGGTTATGGTGGAAGAACCGACGGAGGAAGAAGCAATCGGGATCCTGATGGGAATCCGTGAGAAATATGAGGAGCACCATGGCGTGAAAATCTCGGATGAAGCGATCGTGGCAGCGGTCAAATTGTCCGAACGTTATATCAATGACCGGAATCTGCCTGATAAGGCAATTGATCTGATCGACGAAGCAGCGGCTGCACTTTCCCTGCAGGGTATGGAGCTTCCGCAGAATATTAAGGATATGGAAACGGAGATTGAGCATTACGACGTGCTGATTGAGCGTTCCATGAAATTTGAGGCATTTACACAGGCAGGAGAACAGCAAAGAGAAAAGGAACAGTTGGTCAGAAAATATCACAGAGCACTGGACCGTTACCATAAAAAGAAACAGGAACACAGTCTGACGGTAACAGAACAGAATATTGCAGAAGCAGTGGCACTCTGGACCAAGATTCCTGTGAGCAGACTGACTGAAAAAGAGAGTACCAGACTGTTAAAGATGGAGTCTGTTCTGCACAAACGTGTGATCGGACAGGAGGAAGCAGTCAATGCAGTATCCAGAGCAATCAGACGCGGGCGCGTGGGACTGCAGGATCCGAACAGACCGATCGCATCATTTCTGTTTTTAGGACCAACAGGTGTCGGTAAAACGGAGCTCAGCAAAGCATTGGCGGAAGCAATGTTCGGGACCGAGAATGCGCTGATCCGTGTTGATATGAGTGAGTACATGGAATCCCATTCAGTATCCAAGATGATCGGATCACCGCCCGGATATGTGGGATTTGAAGAGGGTGGACAGCTGAGCGACAAGGTCCGCAGAAACCCTTATTCCGTTATCCTGTTTGACGAGGTGGAGAAGGCACATCCGGATGTGTTCAATATCTTATTACAGGTACTGGATGACGGGCATATTACGGATTCCAAGGGACGAAAGGTCAATTTTAAAAATACCATTATTATCATGACCTCCAATGCGGGGGCGCAGCGTATCGTGGCACCTAAGAATCTTGGCTTTGCGACAGAGACGAGTGAGAAGCAGGATTATGAGAAGATGAAAGCAGGTGTCATGGAAGAGGTCAGGCGTCTCTTTAAACCGGAATTTATTAACCGTATCGATGAGATTCTGGTATTTTCCGCATTGAACAGGAAGCATATGGATCAGATTGTAGCAATGCTTGCCAAGAATCTGTGCAGCCGCTGTGAAAAACAACTGAACATTGATTTGTCGGTAACGCCGGCAGTGCGTGAATATCTGGTGAAAAAATATACGGATCTGAAGATGGGAGCAAGACCGCTCCGCCGTGCGATCCAGACACAGTTGGAGGATCCTCTTGCAGAGGAAATCCTTGCCGGAAATGTGAAGCCGGGTGATAAGGTTTCTGCTTCCCTGAGAGACAAAAAGATTGTTTTTCTTGTGAAAAATCCGGTAGAAAAATAGTCACTGATAAGGTATAATATCAGTTAGATAAATACGTGACATTTGATCACTTAGAGAAATACAAAGGAATCAGGAGGACAAGAAGATGGCAGTAGTAGAGCAGCTGCTCCGTGTTGAGAGCGACGGAACGATCAGCTTCGGTAACCACAAGTTGGCTGAAAAAGCGAAACTGGAGGACTTCCCTTATGAAGGAGATCTGTATAAGGTAAAAACTTATCAGACCATGACAAAGCTGGAGAAGAACGGCATGTTCGTATATGAATCCGTACCGGGAACCAGCGTGCTGAATTTTAAGGAAGACAATGACGGTGTATCCTTTGTAGTCGAGGGTGATGAAGATGCACAGATCACAGTCGGGCTGGAAGATGATACCGAGTATGAGGTATTTGTTGACGGAGCAAGCGTTGGCAAGATGAGTACGAATCTCGGCGGCAAACTGAATATGAGTGTTGAGCTTGCCGGCGCAGGAGAAGTAAAGGTAAAGATTGTAAAATAAATGGTTGTATATAGGTGCCGCATGAAGTGACCGCTTCATGCGGCATTTACATAATAAAGAGAAATGGTGTGAGAATCAGTGGCAAAAATAAAATCAATGACGGCATATTTCTGTCAGAACTGTGGATATGAATCCTCCAAATGGATGGGGCAATGTCCGGGATGCCGGGAATGGAATACCTTTGTGGAAGAAACGAAGGTGACAGGCACAACCGGCACGGCTGGAAGGTATGCACAGACTGGGAATGGGACAGCAAGAAGAAAACCGGCTTCGTTATCGGAGGTCTCCATGGAGCAGGAGGATCGTGTCCGGACCGGGATTGAGGAGCTTGACAGGGTGCTTGGCGGAGGTATCGTGCAGGGATCGCTGACGCTGGTCGGCGGGGATCCTGGAATCGGTAAGTCAACACTGCTGTTACAGGTCTGTCAGCGATTGTCCCTTAAGGATAAAACGATCCTGTATATCTCCGGCGAGGAATCACTAAAGCAGATCAAACTGAGAGCAGTGCGGATTGGGAATTTTTCAGACAGTCTTCGTTTCTTATGTGAGACCAATCTGGGACTGATTGAGGAGTGTATCAGGAATACACAGCCGGAGATCGTGATCATCGATTCGATCCAGACAATGTACAGTGAGGAGATTTCTGCGGCACCGGGCAGTGTATCCCAGGTACGCGAGGCGACCAATGTTTTTTTGCAGATGGCAAAGGGAATGGGAATCTCTGTTTTTATCGTTGGACATGTAACAAAGGAAGGTACGGTGGCAGGTCCCCGTGTTCTGGAGCATATGGTGGACACGGTCCTGTATTTTGAGGGTGACAGGCATGCTTCTTACCGGATTTTACGCGGCGTAAAAAACCGTTTCGGCTCGACTAATGAGATCGGTGTGTTTGAGATGCGTCAGGAGGGCCTGGTGGAGGTGAAAAATCCATCCGAATATATGTTAAACGGAAGACCGGAGAATGCCAGTGGTTCTGTGGTCTCCTGCTCCATGGAAGGCACAAGACCCATGCTGATTGAGGTACAGGCATTGGTATGCCGCAGTAATTTCGGGATTCCCAGAAGACAGGCAATCGGAACGGATTTTAACCGTGTCAATCTGTTGATGGCAGTACTCGAAAAGAGAGTTGGTGTACAGCTATCGGACTGTGATGCCTATGTGAATCTTGCCGGAGGGATGAAGATCAGTGAACCGGCGCTTGACCTTGGGATCGCGATGGCAGTGGTGTCCAGTTTCAAAAACAGGGCAATCGATGAGCATCTGATCGCCTTTGGTGAAGTGGGACTGAGCGGTGAAGTAAGGGCGGTCAGTATGGCAAAGCAGCGTGTGCTGGAGGCAAAAAAGCTTGGCTTTACCACATGTATCCTGCCCGCAGCCAATAAAGAGAAACTGGATGAAATTTCCGGCATCAGAGTGATTGGTGTCAGATCCGTAGCGGATGCAATGGATTATATATAGACAGAAAGAAAAAGGATATGGGAATGAATATGAGGCAGAATATGAAAAAGACACTGATCGTCATCGATATGCAGAATGATTTTATCGATGGCTCACTGGGGACAAAGGAAGCACAGGCGATTGTGCCGAATGTGAAAAAGAAGATTCTGGAATACCGGGACCGTGGGGATCGGATTCTGTTTACACGGGATACCCATGATGCGGATTACCTGAACACGCCGGAGGGGAAAATACTTCCTGTTGAGCACTGCATCCGCGGAACTCATGGCTGGGAGATTGCAGAGGGACTGGAAACGGATGGTGCTGATTATATTGATAAACCGACCTTTGGCTGGACACACTGGAAAGAACGGACATTGACCGATACGATCGAGCTGGTCGGACTGTGCACCGATATTTGTGTCGTATCCAATGCGCTTATATTAAAAGCAACATTTCCGGAAGCGGAGATCATCGTTGATGCGGACTGCTGTGCCGGCGTTACGCCTGAGAAGCACAGGGCGGCACTGGAGGTCATGAAAAGCTGCCAGATTGAGGTAACAGGCGAAGAACAGTAATCAGGAATGGAACCCATCGGAAAAAGGGATGGAACCCACCGGAAAAAGGACAAGATGCAAGGAGATCATGCTATGAGATTACATCAGATCATTACCAGCCTTTTAGAAACGGATCTGTACAAATTATCCATGGGACAGGCTATTTATCATCAGTTCAGCGATTATAAAACAACCTGGTCTTTTAAATGCCGTAATACAGGTGTTCATTTTACCGGAGAAATGGTAGAAGAGATCAGAGAGCAGATCCGGGCATACTGTGAATTGTCATTTACGGAAGATGAGCTTAAATATATTGACAGCATTAAATGGATGAAGGGTTCTTATGTTGATTTTTTAAGACTCTGGAAACCGAGATATGAGGATTTTACCATAACGGATGATGCACCATGCGGTCTGTCGATCGAGACAAAAGGAACGTGGCTCAATACTTCCATGTATGAGATTCCGACGCTTGCGATTGTAAATGAAGTTTATTTCAGAATGCAGTATGATTACGGGAAGCTGTTAGACAGCTTCCAAAGACGCCTGGATGAAAAATATGAGCAGTTATACAGTGGGAAACGGTATATCGGTACCTTTTCGGAATTTGGCTTAAGGCGCAGATTATCCGCAGAAGCGCAGGAACTGGTCGTGGAGAGATTCACCCATCTGAATGATACGGGGCGGGAAATCTCTGATTTTGTTGGGACAAGTAATATCTATCTTGCTAAAAAGTACGGTGTTATGCCGGTCGGCACCATGGCGCATGAGTGGATCATGTGTGTAGGGCAGGGCAATCATAAGCATAATCCGGCATATTCCAACTGGTATGCCCTGAATGCGTGGGTAAAAGAATATGGCGTGTTAAACGGAACGGCACTTACCGATGCGATCACAACGGACTGCTTCCTAAAGGATTTTCAGCTTACTTTTGCCACGCTGTTCTCCGGTGTCCGGCATGACAGCGGGGATCCGATCGCATGGGGAGAAAAGATGATCCGGCATTATGAGAGCCTTGGCATTGACCCGAAGGCAAAAACATTATTATTTTCCGATGCCCTGGATTTTGAAAAGGCAGACAGGATCTATCGGCATTTTAACGGAAAATCCAGGGTGGCATTTGGCATAGGGACTTATCTGTCCAATGATACGGATGTGGAGCCACTAAATATTGTGATGAAGACCACCATGTGTAACGGTCAGGATGTAGCTAAGATCTCTGATGCAGCATCAAAGGGAATCTGCAAAAATCCGGCATATGTGGAATATCTGCAAAGGTGTATTGACTGGAGAATGAATCACTGAGCGTACAATCCGGAATTCAGAGCACCTTTTATAAGGGAAGGGCAAAATAGTTTAAGTTAAATCAGGGATTTACCGAGAAATTGCAGAATATACAAAAAAACAGATTGGAAATTTCCAATCTGTTTTTTGTAGCAGGGGAAGAGGGATTCGAACCCCCGTGAACGGTTTTGGAGACCGCAATACTGCCGCTGTATGATTCCCCTATGAATTTGTGAAACGGTTGGTATGGAACCGCCGAACTGTATTATAGCATAGGTAATGGCAGGATAGCAATACCTAATTTTTTCTTTTTCTGACATTTAAAATACTTTAAAACAGAAGCATGATGTGATAGAATGACCTAAAAGAGTTATACGGGCGAGGTTGACGGCATGAAGTATACATTTGAGGCAGCAATTGAGAAAACAGAAAATGGTGGAATCATGAAGATTCCGTTCAATGTGTGGGAAATCTGCAAGAAAGAAGGCGATGTTCCTGTTAAGGTCCGGATCGGCGAGACCGTATTTGTATGTAATCTGGAACCGGAAGGAAATGGCTATTACAATATTCCGATTCAGAAAAGTGTTGTACAGCAGTTTGAGATTGGAAAAGCGTATACCGTTACGTTCCGCATCACAAAATCCAGTGCGCAGGACAGTCCTTACAGTACTTCCAATCCAATCCGTAAGATTGACAGTATGGATGTGATCATTCAGCCGCATGATGGATTATGCGGACAATCCTGTGTGGCGATGCTTGCCGGAATTACATTGGATGAGGCAATTAACACGATGCACTGCGGCGAATGGCAGGCAACCATGGATAAGATTGTGAGTGCGTTGAATTATTTTGGAATCAATCATTCCGAGGAAATTATTTATACGAACGGAAAAGAGAATGTTGTACTTCCGAAATGTTGTATTATCATGGAAAAGATGGGACGTTACAGTCATTATCTGGTATATTATGATGGAAAAGGATATGATTCCAATCTGGGCGTTTTAGAACATTATGATCTGACCAAGATCAAGGGATATCTGGAAATTTACGTGTAGAATTTAGGAAGAAAAACGATCCGGAATGTGAAACATTTCTTAACGGAATGCTTTGCATTTCGGATTCTTTTTGTCCGGGACGAATGGAATACAGGTGTATTCTGCATCCGGGGACAAAACGGAATGAGGAGAACATAAAAAAATGAAAGATTTAACAAAGGGAAGCCCCATTAAGCTGGTATTGCAGTTTGCGATACCGGTTATGTTTGGAAATATATTTCAGCTTCTGTATTCCCTTGCAGATACGAGGATCGTTGGAAGCTGTCTGGGGGAACAGGCGCTGGCTGCGGTCGGATCGACCAGTTCCTTAAACAGCATGATCGTTGGCTTTTTGCTGGGACTGACAAACGGATTCGCCATCATATCGGCCAGAAGCTTTGGGGCGAAGGATGAAGAACATCTGAAAAGAGCAGTGGCGGCAACCTTTGAGCTGGGGATTATCACATCTCTGATCTTAACGGTTGTCAGTGTTGCGTTTTTACCACAGATTTTAAGAATGCTGAACACACCGGAGAATCTGATCCCGTTAGCATCCGCTTACTTCCGCGTGATCCTGCTTGGTATGACGTTTTCCATGTTATATAACATCTGTTCCGGTCTGTTAAGAGCGATCGGCGATACCGTAACACCGCTGATCTTCCTGATCCTGTCCACGATCATGAATG
>Ga0129310_1000393_pt1 | contig 54645 bp, 48 predicted proteins | sample Go1ome_2_FD_94433 | JGI IMG/M metagenome (GOLD analysis project Ga0129310, IMG submission 94433) | Western lowland gorrila individual fecal microbial communities from Wisconsin, USA - Go1022A metagenome | ecosystem: Host-associated > Mammals > Digestive system > Large intestine > Fecal | place...
AACTTCTATATTCTATCAAATCTGAAACAGCTTGTCAACTACTTTTTCAAGTTTTTTTCAACTCTGTTTCAATCCGATTTCCGCCGCATCCCTCTCGGACAACAGCTATATTAGTGTATCATCCAAGAAATTTTTTGTCAACATCTTTTTTCAAAAAATTTTCAAGGTTGCAATTCTTGATTGCTGATAAATTCGCTGCTCAATTGACAGCCATAATAGCTTATCATTTCATGACCTATTTTGTCAATATCTTTTTAGGCATTTTTCAAACTCTTAGGAATAAAAACTTATCTCAATGTCTTAAATTAACACTTAAAAATGCAGATTATCATTGATATTTTGGTCTTAATAAAAAATCCGCAAATTGCGGATTTCTGATTTGTTAGTAAATTATTTTGCTTCAATTAAGCCAAGTTCACCGTCTTCACGACGATAAAGAACGTTTGTAACACCATCTTCTGCATCTGTGTAGATAAAGAAGTCGTGTCCTAAAAGATCCATTTGAAGAAGCGCTTCATCGATGTCCATAGGTTTTAGACTAACGTGTTTCGTACGAACAACTTTTACCACTGGTCCTTCTTCCACAGGCTCTGCTTCAAATTCACTTGTAAAAATTTGACTAGCTGGTAATTTTTCACGATGCTTTTTAGCAATTTTTGTTTTGTTTTTACGGATTTGACGTTCAATTTTGTCAGTTACCAAATCAATTGAACCATACATATCTTGTGAGACATCTTCTGCTCTTAGCGTAATAGAATCAACTAAAATGGTTACTTCAACTTTGGCAGTTTTTTCACGATAAACTTTAAGGTTAACGCGAGCGTCTAAACCTTGTTCAGCATGGAAGTATTTTTCAATCTTTCCGAGTTTTGATTCGACATAGTTACGGATAGCATCAGTTACTTCGATGTTTTCTCCACGAATACTATATTTAATCATAAAACACCTCTTTCTCGCTATAAAGCGCTTTCTTTACTCCTTTATTATACTGCTTTCATGAAAATTTGCAAGCATTTACCGCACAATCGTAAAACTTTTTACATTTTTTGCGCCATTTTCATAGAAAAGTTGATATATTCCTTTTAAAGTGGCGCCAGTTGTGTAAATATCATCAATAATCAAGACATTTTCTGGCACCTTTGAAACATTTTTTAAAGAAAAAGGATTGAGAGTTTCTAGGCGCTCTTTTCGTGTTTTATCGGACTGTTTACTGATTTCTCTCTTGATTAGTAAGTCTTCGTAGGAGATTTTAGCTGCTTGTAAAAGCGCTGTTACTTGGTTAAATTGTCTTTCTTTTAGCCGTTTTGGACTTATGGGAACTGGAACAAAGGTGTAATTTTTATATTTTTTTAATGCTTGTTTGAGTTCTTTTGAAAAAACGTGACTTAAAAGGATATCTCCTTGAAATTTATATTTTGAGAAATAATCTTTCATTGAAGAATTGTAGGTAAAAAGCGCTTCATGAGAGACGTGATGATGTTGTTTTTCCCATGCTTGACAATCTGGACATTGCTGAGAAAATCCATTTCGGCAGCAGTTAGGGCAATGAACATCTCCTATTCTTTCAAATGTTTTTTGACACTCCAGACAAACGCCGTTGTCATCTTTCTTCATTAAGATGAGGTTTAAAAATTGTTCTTTTTTGGAAAATTCTTGTCCGCAGAGTAGGCAAATCATGCAAATCCTCCTTTTTTATTCATCGCTTTAATTTCAGCAATAGCTTTTCTCATTTCTTTAGTGCTACCGTCATGCAAGAATAACAGTTCTCCTGTTGGACGCTCTGCTGCTCTCCCAACTCGCCCTGAAATCTGAACTAGCGCGCTTTTGGTGTATAATCTATGATTGGCAAGCACTACAAAAACATCTACGCATGGGAAAGTGACACCACGTTCTAAAATGGTTGTTGTTACCAAAATAGAAAGTTCTTGTTTCCTAAATTTTTCTACAATTTCTAAGCGATTTTCTGTTTTACTAGACACAAAAGCGATTTGTTCTTCTGGAAAGTAAGTTTGTAAAATTTGAGTAAAGGCTTCTCCTTGTTCGATATTTGGGAAGAAAATTAGCAAAGGATAGCAGGTTTGACGTTGTTTTTTTAGAAGATTTATTAATTTCTGGGGAATTTTCTTCTTTTGCATATTGGATAAAACGCCAGACAACCAGATTTTTTGTGGCACAACTAATGGATTGGCATGAAAGCGTCGAGCAAGGTGCAATTTGGTCAGAGTTCCTGTTTTTACTTTTTTATCTAATTCATCTGTTGATGTCGCTGTTAAAAAAATCTTGGTTCCATTAGGTTTGATAGCTTTATCAACAGCATGGTAAAGCACAGCATTATCCACAAATGGAAAGGCATCAACTTCATCAATAATTAACAAATCAAAAGCTTGGTAAAATTTTAAAAGTTGATGTGTTGTGGCAATGATTAAAGGGGTACGTTTGTAGGGCTCAGAATCTCCATGAAGCAATGTAATCGGACACGAAAAATCACGTGACAAGCGTTTATAAAGCTCCAGACAAACATCAATTCGCGGACTTGCTAGGCAAACACAACCACCGTCATCAATTATTTTGGATACAGATTGGTAAATCATTTCTGTTTTTCCAGCACCTGTAACAGCATGAATAAGTAGGTCTTTCTTAGCATCAATGCCTTCTAACATCCCTTTTGAAACGTCATCTTGGTAAGGAGTCAATTTTCCTTTCCAAATAAGAGAATCTTTTTTAGAAAAACGTTTTTGTGGAAAATAATAGAGATGTCCATTACTCGTATTTCTTCCAAAAACAAGGCAATTTCGACAATAAAAAACGTTTGTTTGAAGTTTATTTTGTAAAGACACTTGACTACCACAACGATTGCAAACATAATGATGATTTAATTTTGTCATTGCTGGTAACTGTTTAGCCTGCTTTTTTAAGGCATCCGAAAGTTGAGCTTGTGTAAATAGTCTTCCATAATAATTATCCAGTTTATCCATACTTTATTTATTCGAAAAATTTTGCTAAATAGCTTAAAATCTTGTAAAATTTTGGTATGAACTATAAAACGATTAAAAATGATGGTATTTTTGAAGAAGAAATTAAAAAGTCACGCTTTATCTGTCAGTTAAAACGAGTTGACACAGAGGAAGAAGGGCGTCAATTCATTGCACAAATCAAAAAAGAACATTATAAAGCAACACATTCTTGCTCGGCTATGATTATTGGTGAACATGCTGAAATCAAGCGTTCTAGCGATGATGGTGAGCCAAGTGGAACTGCTGGTGTTCCAATGCTAACTGTTTTAGAAAAACAAGGCTTGACCAACGTTGTTGCCGTTGTGACACGTTATTTTGGTGGTATTAAATTAGGTGCTGGTGGGCTTATTCGGGCTTATTCAGGCAGTGTTGCTAATGCTCTCAAGGAAATTGGTCTAGTTGAGGTAAAAGAGCAAGAGGGGCTCAAAATCACCCTTTCTTATCCTCAATACCAAACCTTTACTAACTTTTTACAGGCTGAAAACCTGCAAGAATTTGATACAGAATTTCTTGAAAATGTCACAACCTATATTTACCTTGACCCTGACAATGTTAAAGAAGTTAGTGGGCGTTTGATTGAATTTTACCAAGGCAAAGTTGGCTTTACTAAATCAGGTTCAAAAATTGTCGAAGTTCCCTTGTGATAGTATTTTTTTATCACCTTGATAAGAAATATGTATTTTACAAAGGAATTGATTAGGCATATACTTTTATCTATAAATTTTTAAATCAATAAGAGGTGAACATATGTCAAAAATTTACAATTCAATTACTGAATTAATTGGAAATACACCAATCGTAAAACTTAACAACATTGTCCCTGAAGATGCTGCTGATGTTTATGTTAAAATCGAAGCTTTCAACCCTGGTTCTTCTGTCAAAGACCGTATTGCCCTTCGTATGATTGAAGATGCTGAAAAAGCAGGCACAATCAAACCAGGCGATATTATTGTTGAACCAACTTCTGGAAATACAGGAATTGGTCTTGCATGGGTTGGCGCAGCTAAAGGCTACAAAGTGATTATCGTTATGCCTGAAACAATGAGTGTTGAACGTCGCAAAATTATTCAAGCTTATGGTGCTGAACTCGTTTTAACTCCTGGAAGTGAAGGAATGAAAGGGGCTATTGCCAAAGCAAAAGAAATTGCTGAAGAAAAAAATGGTTGGGTGCCTCTTCAATTTGCTAACCCTTCTAACCCTGCTGTGCACGAAGATACAACAGGTGCTGAAATTATCGAAGCTTTTGGTCCAACTGGTCTTGATGCCTTTGTTTCTGGTGTTGGTACTGGTGGAACAGTTTCAGGTGTTTCTCATGCTCTTAAAAAAGCTAATCCTAACGTTCAAGTTTATGCTGTTGAAGCTGATGAATCTGCCGTGCTTTCTGGTGAAAAACCTGGTCCACACAAAATCCAAGGTATTTCAGCTGGTTTCATCCCTGACACTCTTGACACCAAAGCTTATGACGGTGTTATTCGTGTAGCTTCTGACGATGCTATCATTACTAGCCGCAATCTCGGTGGAAAAGAAGGATTCCTTGCTGGTATTTCTTCTGGTGCAGCTATTTATGCAGCTATTGAAAAAGCAAAAGAACTTGGTAAAGGTAAAAAGGTTCTCGCACTTCTACCAGATAACGGTGAACGTTACCTTTCAACATCTCTTTATGATTTTAACGACTAATGTCACCAATTATGTTAACTTTCCTTAGGTTACATTTCTCTCCTCTATCATTAAAATATTATCTATGTATAAAAGCAAAAGCCTATCACAGCGACTGTGCTAGGCTTTTTTATTATTCTTTCGTCAATAATTCTAGGCTTTCTTTTGTCCATTTTGGTAAATTGTCCGCCAATGGTTGAAAGCCAATGTTTAGATGGCTATTTGAAAAGCGGTGACGACGGTGTAAGTGATGTTTTTCTTCCTCCAGTGTGCGAAGAGATAAACTTGCTTTTTGCGTAAATTCATCAAAATCAACAACTTGGACTAAAACTTTTTCACCAACACTGAGTAATTGGTAAATGTTTTCAATATAACCTGTTTTAATTTCTGAAATATGAATAAGACCTGTTGTCCCATTATCTAATGCGACAAAGGCACCATAAGGTTTTATACCTGTTATTGTTCCAGTGATTTTGTCGCCAATTCTCATTAGTCCACTACCTCAATTGTTTCGATAACGACATCTTCAACTGGGCGGTCTTGAGCGCCAGTTTCAACGTTAGCAATTTCATCTAAAACTTTGTATGAATCGTCGTCCATGATTTGGCCAAATACGGTATGGCGACGGTCCAAGTGTGGCGTTCCACCATTTGTCGCATAAAATTCTGCAATTGGTTTTGGCCAACCACCACGTTCTAATTCTTTTTGTGCATAAGGAATTTTGCTGTTTTGAACGATAAAGAACTGACTGCCGTTTGTATTTGGTCCAGCATTGGCCATTGAAAGAGCCCCACGAACGTTATAAAGTTCTTCTGAGAATTCATCTTCGAAGCTATCGCCATAGATAGATTGTCCCCCCATACCAGTACCAGTTGGGTCACCACCTTGAATCATAAATTCAGGAATAATGCGGTGGAAAATAATACCGTCATAGTAGCCATCTTTTGACAAGGCAATAAAGTTTGCAACTGTTTTTGGTGCGTGTTCTGGGAAGAGTTGAATCTTCATATCACCGTGATTAGTTTTGATTGTCGCAACTGGACCTTCAACTGTTGTTAAGTCAACTTGTGGGAAATTTAATTGTTTTTCTACCAAACCGAGTTCCTCCAAAGCATATAAAATGCCATCTTCTTCTACTGTTTTTGTTACAAAATCTGCTTTTTCTTTGAGTTCAGGGACTGCATTGCCCATAGCAATCTTCAAGCCAACATAATCAAAGATTTCCATGTCATTTGGACCATCACCAAACATCATGGCATTGATTGGTTTTAAGTTTTGACTTTCTAGAACGTGCGCAACACCTGAAGCTTTAGAAATACCATTTTTGACGACATCAGATGAATGTTCATGCCAAGGGACTAAACGAATTTCTGCAGCTAATTCATCAGGTAATTGCAACTGAGCATTATTTTCCGTAAAGGTCCACATATGATAAACATCATTTGTCAAATAGAAATCAGGCTCAACGTCGCAGACACCGTAGATTGGTACCATTGCGTCATCGATTAGGTCACAACGAGCTGAAACAACTGGTTTATCTTTTCCAGCAAAACCGTATTCAATTCCTTCTGACTTAGCCCAAGCAACGTATTTTTCGACAATGTCTCGTGGCAACGGGTCATTAACAATTTCTGTTGCTTTTTTATCGATGACATATGTGCCATTAATCGTCACGAAATAATCAGGCTCTAGAGCGCGAATTTCTGGCACAACGCCATAAAGGGCACGCCCGGTTGCAATCCCAGTCATGATACCTTTTTCTTTTAAGCTTTTAAAAACATACTTAATTGATTCTGGCATATAGGCTGTTGCTTTTACGCGCAAGGTGTCATCAATGTCAAAAAAGACAATTTTAGTTTTTTTAGCCTTGTATTTAGTTTTTACATCCATCTGAAAATTATGGGAAAGGAAAAGGTCATCAGAATCTCATTTTCCATAAAAGTGACATCACTTTCCCATTTTCCTTTCTAATTAAAAATCAAAGAAAAGCCATGGTTATATTATATCATTATTCGTCATCTTGCGGTACTAAATGATGTTTAAAGGCATAAACGACTGCTTGTGTACGGTCATCAACTTCTAACTTAGCTAGAATATTTGAAACGTGTGTTTTGACGGTTTTTAGTGAGATAAATAGCTCATCAGCAATAGTTTGATTATCATACCCTTTAGCAAGTAATCTCAAAATATCACGTTCACGCGCTGTCAAATCTTCATGCAATTCTGGTTGCATATCATGAGCTTTGATTTTTTTATCGACTTCTGTTTCAATAGCTAACTCACCACGTGCAACTTTCTGAATGGCATTTAAAATTTCTGCTGCGCTAGATGTTTTTAACATATAACCTTTAGCACCTGCTTCAATGACAGGATAAATTTTTTCGTTATCAAGGTAAGATGTTAAAACAAGAATTTTAGCTTCCTTCCATTCTTCCAGAAGCTTCAATGTTGCTTCGACACCGCTCATTTCTGGCATTACCAAATCCATAACAACCACATCTGGTTTTAATTCTAAAGCCAAATTGATACCATCTAAACCATTTCCAGCTTCGCCAACCACCTCAACATCTGGTTGCAAATTCAAAAAACTTTTTAACCCTAAACGTACCATTTCATGGTCATCAACTAGGATAACTTTAATTTTCTGGGTCATCTTCTTTCTCCTCGTTTCCTCCCTTTACCAGTGGCAAACGAATATCCATTGATACTCCTTTACCTTTTTGACTCAGTAATGTAACTGTTCCAGCCATATCATCAACACGTTCTTCAATATTACTAATACCATAACTTAAATCATGACTTTCATCCATATCAAAACCGACACCGTTATCGACCATTTTAAGCTGAAGCTCGGTTTCTGTTTGATTTAGATAAACCTCTAAACGACTGGCTTTAGCGTGTTTAAGGGTATTACTAATGAATTCTTGTGCAATTCGAAAAACGTTATCCTCTATTTTCTTAGGTAGTTGACCGATATTTTTCTTATAAACAACCTCTATACTACTCTTATCTGTCAATTCTTTCAAGAGGATATCAAAACCTTCTGAAAGGGTTTTATTTTCTAATTCTGTTGGTCGTAAATGCAATAGCAAAATTCGCAAATCTTTTTGAGCATTTTGTAGCATGCTTTCAACAGCCGTCAATTGAAATTCTAATTGCTCTTTTTCAATTTGGTCAAGATTAGCAGACACGCCTGAAAGGATCATCGAAGAGGCAAATAATTCTTGACTAACCGTGTCATGCAAGTCACGCGCAATTCGTTTTCGTTCTTGCTCAACAATTTCTTGACTGTTTAGAATACGACTATTTTCTGTATTTTGCAAGCTATTTGTCAAATGCGTCATTTTTTTAGACAAACGCGATAAATTCGTATTGATTTCTGTATCTTCGTCTAGAGTGATAGGCTGATTATTCAAAATACGGCGTAAGTTTTGGTTGATGCCACGTTTGCTGTTATCATCTAAAATAACCCAAAGCAAAAGTAACAAAATCGTTACTGCTAGGATTAAAAAGACAATTGAAAAGACAAATTGTTCTCCCATCCAGAAATCTGTGATAAGATTTTTCAGATGCAGATTTAAACTATCCAAAACAACGATAACGATTGAGATGATAATAATACTCGCATAAAGAATAAATAATATAAAATGATGTTTTTTCATTTGCGCACCACCTCAACATCTCCAGCAAGCGTACTAACGATAATTTTCACTGCTTTTAAATACTCTTCGTCCTCACTATGCCATAATTTTAACGATTCATTACGTAAATCATATTCTTCAAAATCAAAGTACCGAACGCTACCATAAATCGCACTAACATCTAATTTCACGGCAACATCAATAGGCACCAAAATTTTTGTTGGACCAAAAACTTTTCGAATGACAACGACATTATCCTTTCCAGTTATAATGACATTGCTTAAATCAATCGTATCACTTCCTGTCAAACGGATAATATTAATATCATCAAATGCATAAAAATCACTATCGTGCGTATCCATTCCAATCCATTGATTACGGACAGGCTTTGCCTTTAATTCTTCCTCACGAAAACGCACCAAAGCATAGCGATTTTTTTTCTTAACTTGTGAAAAATGATTGATAACAACGTAAACAACGCCTAATACCACCGCCATGATAATATAAGGATTAAGCATAAAAATCAAAAATAAAAGAACAAGACCAATGGTCAATAAAAAATTGTTCCGTTTATCTTGATTATAAAATCGTAGCGCCAATAAAATCAAAACAAGAATAAGAATAAAACTCGATAGATTATTTGCCATGATAGTCATCAAGCCCATCACAATCAAAATCGTTTCTACAATGACAAAAAATTGAACTTTCCTCATATCATACCCTTTCTTTTTCTGTATTTTACCAAAAAGCTGCCAAAATTGCAGGTTTCTAACTAAAAAAGCAACATTAAAAGCCTAGGAAATTCTCCTAGACTTTTAAGTCATTATTCATCACTTGTTTCTGTCGATGAGCTACTGTCATCTGTACTACTGCTTGACGAACTTGATTCTTTTGATTCAGAGGATTCTGAGCTTGATGACGATGGTGCCTGTGAGCTTTCTTCTTCATCGGCTGCTAGGTAAAGTACCACGTTACCACTTAACGTTTCACCATAATAAGGTGTCTGAGCAGTGACAGTTGCTGTTGAAGATGGTGAGCTTACTTGCACATAACCCGTAGAAGAATTTGGGTCGGCTTGATAAACCGTAATATGTGAACTTGACACACCTAGAGCCGTCAAGGCAGCAATAGCTTCTGAATAAGTATAGCCTGTCAGATTTGGCATTGTTACTGTGCTTTCTGCGGCTACTTTAAAGGTAATCTTATCATCGCCACTTACCTTAAAGGTTTCACCTTCGCTAGGCGTTTGACTGATGATAACACCTTCGTCATAGTCTGACGTTGAGACTTCTTCAATCTCAATTTGCGACTCTGAAACACCATAATTATTAACCAAATCTTTAACGGCTGTTTGATAATCTTGACCTGTGTAGTCTTTTATCTTGAAGCCTGATGAGCCTTTTGATACGTAAATATCAATTGATGACCCTTCTTTTTTCGATGAACCAGCAGTTGGACTTGTCTTAATAACATAACCACTCTCAACGGTATCACTTGATACTTTATGAACGGTTCCAACTTTAAGACCTGATGATTTTATCGTTGTTTTTGCTTCTGATAAACTAGAGCCAGCAACATCTGGAACACTCACGGTTGATGGTGAGGTCAACGTCAAGTAAGTAAAGATAGCAATAGCTACAATCACAACTGCAAAAAAGATTTTCATTAACGTGCCGAACATACGACGTGATTTTTTCTTCTTTGTTTTAGCCTTAGTCGCTTTGTTTTCTGTTGCTGCTTTATCTTCTTTAGCTGCTTTTTGTTTCTTCAAGAGTTGTTCTGTCGTTGAAGGAACAGATGTTGATGTTGTTACCTTTGGAAGTGTCTTTGTATTTTCAGTATCTTCAAAAACAAGTTTAGGTTCACGGCTACGGTTGTAAGAAAGTGCCGTCATCAAATCACGACTCATTTCAAAAGTTGACGCATAACGGTCACTTAAACGTTTTGCAGTCGCCTTGATAACAACATTTTCTAGTGCTTGTGGCACATTTTTATTCTCATCAATGATGGAAGGAAGTGGTTTTTGGAAATGTTGAAGCGCAATGGTAACAGCTGAATCGCCATCATATGGGATGTGACCTGTTAACATTTCAAACAACATAATCCCCATAGCGTAAATATCACTTTGAACAGTCGCTTTTGAACCACGTGCTTGTTCAGGCGATAAATAATGCACACTACCTAGCATTGAATTGGTTTGCGTTAAACTTGTTTCGGCAAAGGCTACGGCGATACCAAAGTCAGTAACTTTAACAGTTCCGTCTTTGGTTAATAAGATATTTTGTGGTTTTAAATCACGGTGAACAATTCCTTGTTGATGCGCCAAAGTCATCGCAGATAAGACTTCTTCCATGATTCTAACAACTTCATTATTAGAAAGCGGAGCATGATCTTGAATGTATTTTTTCAAGTCCGAGCCATCAACATATTCCATTACTAAGAATTGCTGTCCGTCTTCTTCTCCAATATCACGAATCGAGACGATATTTGGATGGTTCAGTTCTGCCATGGCACGCGCTTCCCGTTGGAAACGCGCTACGGCAATTTGATCAGTCTGATAATTCGTCCGAAGCACCTTAATGGCAACTTCTTCATTATCAAGAATGAGATCTTTTGCCAGATAAACATCTGCCATTCCACCCCGTCCGATAGATTTGAGGATCCGATAACGACCAGCAAATAATTTGCCAATCTGAATCATTAAGCTTCCTCACTTTCGGCGTGGATTAAAGCAATGGTAATGTTATCAAGACCTCCACGTTCGTTAGCAAGAGTAACCAACTCATTGTTCTTGTCATCAAGATTTTTATCTTGACTTAAAATGCTAACAATTTCGTCATTGGTAATCATATTAGTTAAACCATCACTGTTAATAATGAGATAGTCATTTTCTTCAAGTACCTGAACACCTAAATCTGGTTCGACAGGGTTTGCTTGTCCAATAGACTGTGTAATGATATTTTTTTGAGGATGATTTGCAGCTTCCTCTTCAGTCAATTGACCAGCTTTTACCAGTTCATTAACTAAAGAATGATCACTTGTCAACAATCGGTATTCTCCTTGGTGGAGCAAACCAATGCGTGAATCCCCAACGTGAGCATAGATGACATTGTTATCAACAATTGCCAAGGCTTCTACTGTTGTTCCCATGCCTTTATACTCATCAGTTTGACCGAGTTCATAGACTTTGCGATTTTCAGCTTCTAATGTCACTAAAAGCCAATCACGAATCTGACTTAACTCAGTGTAATCGGTATTAATCCATTCACGTCCAAGATCTGTAACAGTCATTTCGCTAGCGATATTTCCTGCACGATGACCACCCATGCCATCTGCTAAAATAACCAAAGTAATGCCGTTTTTATTATCAAATTTGTTAATAAAATCCTGATTGTTTGAACGTTTTTGTCCGATATCAGTTACAAGTGAAATTTTCATAGTTTTTCTTCTGACTGTGTCAGTTTCCTCCTTGAGATTACAAGATACGTTTGACTTGTCCTATAAAGAACCCGTCTGTCTGATATTGTTCTGGGGTAATTGCAATACATCCATCTCTAACAATATCTTCTTGCGTATGACTCAGTTTTACTTGTTCAAAATTTGGATGAGTTTCTAAAAATTTGTGAATAACTTGGAAATTTTCCTCATCAAAAATTGTACAAGTGCTATAAGTTATTATACCACCTTTACGCAACGTTTGACAAACGCTATCAAGTATTTGCAGTTGAATTTCTTGCAGAGCCGAGAAATCTTGATTTTCTTTATTGTACTTAACGTCCGGTTTACGGCGAATTAAGCCGATTCCTGAGCAAGGGGCATCTACCAAAATCTTATCAAAAGAATCTGGCGCAAAATGCTCATGAACAGTTGTGGCATCCATTTTTTGTGTGCTGATTTTATCAGCGACATGCAGGCGCTTGGCATTATCCATGACAAGCGTTAATTTATGGTCATATAAATCAAGTGCTGTGATGTGCCCTTTTTTTAAATACGAAGCCATATGAGTTGTCTTACCACCTGGGGCAGCGCAGGCATCTAAAATGTCTTCATTTCCTTGAATATCAAGCGTTGGAGCAACTAGTTGACTAGATTCATCTTGAATTGTGATATCACCATTAGCAAAATAATCTGTCCCAGCAAAATGTCCTGATGTTTTCACCAAACCAACTGGCGATAAGATAGATTGCTCTGCACCAGTCGCAGCTTTAATCTCAGCTAATTTATCAAGATTTGTCACACGAATACTTGCCTTATTGCGGACAAAAAGGCTTTGCATAATGGCTACCGCGCGTTTTTCGCCGAATTGATCAATTAATTTTTTGACTAACCAAACTGGCAATGAATAAAGCACAGAGTAACATTTATTCTTACGTTTAATCGTTTCAGGATTTGGTAATTCTTCCTTGGTAAAACGTCGTAGAACAGCGTTGACAAATTTTTCTGCACCTTTTTTGTTACCGCGATTTTTAGCAATGTTAACCGCGTCATTTACCACAGCGTGGGCAGGAATTTTATCAAGATACAAGAGCTGATAAAGGCTCAACATTAATAGGTAATAAACCCAAGAATCTAACTTATCACGGTCTTTAATGTAATGAGCAAGATACCATTCTAAGGTAATTTTTCGTGCAACTGTTCCATAAACGATTTCTGTTACTAAAGATTTATCTTTTGGCGATAATGTCGTATGGCTTAATTCTTGATTGAGAGCAATATTAGAATAAGCTCCGTCTTCAAAGACATTTTCAAGGACAAGAAGCGCTAAACCACGTGCCTGATTTTTCCAATCATTCGCCAATAAGGTCACCTACTTCGAGCTTACGTCCTACACCATTAAGGAAATCAACAACGCTCATTCGTGGCTTCCCAGCTGGTTGCACTGTTTTAAGCGAAATCGCCCCGTCACCTGTTGCTACGACAAGTGATTTCTTACCTTTTTCGATAATTTCACCTGGTTTTCCGTGACCTTCAGCTAAAGTCGCTTCATAAATCTTGAAACGTTTGCCGTCAAGAAGGGTATGAGCTACTGGCCATGGGTACAAGCCACGAATGTGATTAAAGACATCACGTGCTGATTTATTCCAGTCAATGCGTTCTTGTTCTGGTGTAATATTTGGTGAGAAAGTGGCTTTACTTTCGTCTTGCGGTTCTGGTTTAATATTGCCTGCAATGTAATCTGGTAATGTTTTTAACAACAAATCACGTCCAATAACAGCCAATTTTTCAAACATTGTTCCAACATTATCATCGTCAGTAATCGGTGTTGAAGCCTTGGCAATCATATCACCAGCGTCCATTTTTTTAACCATTTCCATGATTGTCACGCCAGCTTCTTCTTCTCCGTTAATGATTGCATAGTGAATTGGTGCACCGCCACGGTATTTGGGAAGAAGCGAAGCATGAACATTGACCGCAAAATCAACAGAATCAAGCAATTTGGTTGGTAAAAATTGACCAAACGCAGCTGTCACAATGCCATCAGCACCCAAAGTCATCAGCTCTGCCATTTCTTCTGAACCAGATATTTTTTCAGGTTGATAAACTGGCAAATTGTGCGCCAAAGCAACTTCCTTAACAGGTGTCATTTTGATTTCTTTTTTGCGTCCAACAGCACGGTCAGGTTGCGTTACCACCGCTAGGACATCATAGTTGCTATCATCTAGCAAACCATTTAGAACAGCCGCTGAAAAATCAGGTGTTCCCATAAAAATTAATTTTGTCATTTCAGTTCCTTTCAAAGGATTTTCTTACTTAAATTTTCTCTATTATAGCATAGTCATCCGCTACATGAAATTTTGTGGCTCATAGTCAATGACTAAGCGTAAATCTTTATTTTCTGGTAATTGTGTCAAATCTAAAATCTGGTTCAGGACATTCTCTAAATTGTCCTCAAAGCGATATTTAACGATAATTTGATAATGATAAAGATTATGCGTTCTGGCAATCGGTTTTGGTGTCGGACCGAGAATTTTGATTTTATCTGATAATTGCTGGCGCAATAATTGCAAGAGTTCAAATGATTTACGGACAACGGTCTGCTCATCTTTATGTGATAAGGTCAATCCGACTGTGAAATAATAAGGCGGATAAGCTAATTGCCTACGGATTCCCATTTCATAAGCGTAAAATGCCTCGTAGTCTTGCTTTTGCGCTAGTTGAATAGCATAGTGCTGTGGATTGTAGGTCTGGATAAGAACCTCACCTTCTTTTTCTGCACGTCCTGCACGCCCTGCAACTTGTGTCAACAATTGGAATGTGCGTTCAGAAGAACGAAAATCAGGTAAATTTAAAGACGTATCCGCATTTAAAACTCCTACCAAAGTAACATTTGGAAAATCAAGTCCCTTAGCAATCATTTGTGTGCCAAGTAAAATATCGGCTTCATGGTTGCCAAATTTATCCAAAATGCGTTGATGAGCCCCTTTTTGACGTGTGGTATCAACGTCCATTCGTAAAATACGAGCTTGTGGAAAAACTTCCACGAGTTCATCATAAGCCTTCTGTGTCCCTGTTCCATAATACCGAATACTACGGCTATGACAATTCGGACAAGTGTGTGGAATGGATTTTTCAAAACCACAATAATGACAATTCATGGTTTTGGTATCCATATGCAGCGTCAAGGAAATATCGCAATTTGGACATTCATCAACATAGCCACAATCACGGCACATGATAAAACTAGAGTAACCACGACGATTGAGCATGAGCACGACTTGCTCATTTTTTTCTAGACGGTCAGCAATTTTTTCTAAGAGGTACGGAGTAAAGTTGCTAACTTCTTGCTGTCCAACATAATCGCGAAAATCGACAATTTCAACTTTGGGAATCTTTGCCATAGGATTAGCACGATGTGTCAATTGTAGGAATTGGTAAACACCACGACTAGCACGAGCACGGCTTTCAATGCTTGGTGTTGCCGAACCCATTAATAATACGGCTTTATGGTATTTAGCACGAAGCAAAGCCACATCACGCGCATGGTAACGCGGATTGGATTCTTGCTTGTAAGTCGCCTCATGTTCCTCGTCAATGATAATGGCACCAATATTTTCAATAGGAACAAAAATGGCAGAGCGTGCCCCAACAACGACACGCGCTTGTCCAGACTTGATTTTTCGCCATTCGTCAAACTTTTCACCGTCTGACAAAGCAGAGTGCATGATAGCTACTTGCTTGCCGAAACGTGAAATAAAACGATTGGTCATTTGTGGTGTCAAAGAAATTTCAGGCACCAAGACAATGGCTGTTTTACCGAGTTTCAAAACCTTGTCAATGATATGCAGATAAACTTCAGTTTTTCCTGAGCCTGTCACACCTTCCAGTAAAAACGGCTTACTTTCCTGACCAATTTGGCTAGTTACTTGTTCAACGACAGCCGCTTGTTCAGCATTTAAATCAAGAAAATCCGTTGTTGCTACATCAAAATAAGCGTCTGAACGTTTTTTCTCTCTTTCAAGAACAGTTATCAACTGGTTATCCACAAAAAATTTGACAACATCACGTGAAAAAAGGTGATGCAAATCTGATAATTTTCCTTCTTCAGGATGCTCTAACAAATAATCACGTAATTCCAATCGTTTTTTGGCACGATTGGAGATGTCTGCGGCAGCTATTTTTTCAACTTGAACGTGATAATATTTTTCCGTCTTGATATTTTTCTTATCTTTAGCTAAATAATCAACGGTAATTTTTCCTGCTTGAACCAAGCGAGCGACTTTTTTCGCTTCTTCCTCGGTCAATGACGAATGAAGTCGGCTCTCTTTCTCGCCAAACAATGCCAAATGTTCTTCGCTAGATAAGCTTTCTGTGGGCGTTAAACGTTTGTCATACTGCGAATTCAGCAGATTAGGAATCATCGATTTCAGAATGGAAATTTTATAAGAAAACACCGTATGACGCATCTGCTCTGCCAATTCTAGCTGTTCTGCATTCAACACAGGCTCAAAATCCAAAACTTCGCTAATAGCTTTTAAGTCAGTCACAGTATTATCAAAAGTATCAGAAAAACCGACAACAAAGCCTTGCAAAAGCCGATTACCACGTCCAAAAGGCACATGAACTCGTGAGCCGATGGTCACTTGGTCTTCAACATCTTTCGGAATGATGTAAGAGAAAGGTTTATCTGTTTGCATAAGTGGGACATCAACGATGACCTGAGCAATTTTTACCATAAATTTCCTTTCTATCTAGTCCTTAGCTATTCATGAAAAAGAATAATCATCATGATAGCGACCAATGTTTGTCTAGCTTATCACAATGATTTATTACAAGAAAAATCTAAGATAAAACACCTTAGATTTTTTCCCCTTCTTCTTTTTCTTTAGCGATTTGTTCTTTGATTTTACGTTCTTCTTCTTCTTTAGCTAGACGTTCTGCTTCGATACGAGCAAGAACAGCTGCGCGTTTAGCTTCTGGGTCTGGGTGAATCACAACATTACCAGATTCAATTTCTTCAAGTGCTTGCAAAGTTGCCTTTACAGATTTGAATTCTTGAGTTGGTTTAGCACCTGCTTCAAGTTCGTGAGCACGTTTAGCTTGAAGAATACAAAGTGAATATTTTGAAGGCACTTTATCAAGCAAAGTGTCGATAGAAGGTTTTAACATCATAGCTTTTTTCTCTTTTCTCTTTTTTAATCAATATCTTTAATCATGTCGTTATATCGTCCGATAACACGATCAACACGGAAATGTTCTGCTTCGATAATGCGTTTAACGCGTTCAGCTGCCAAAGGCACTTCATCGTTAACAACAGCATAATCATACTCACGCATCAAAGCGATTTCTTCTTTAGCACGTTCAATACGTTGACGGATAACTTCTTCGCTATCTGTACCACGTCCTACCAAACGATCTTTTAATTCGTCCAAATCAGGTGGCGTTAAGAAAATAAACACCCCATCTGGAACTTTCTTCTTAACTTGAAGCGCTCCTTGCACTTCGATTTCAAGGAACACATCAATCCCTTTATCAAGAGTTTCATTAACATAAGTCAGTGGTGTGCCATAGTAGTTTCCTACGTATTCAGCATATTCCAACATTTGACCATTTTTAATAAGCTCCTCAAATTCTTCACGAGTTCGGAAGAAATAATCAACGCCATCGACTTCTCCTGGCCGTTTTTGGCGTGTTGTCATAGAAACGGAATATTCAAATTTATGATCTGGTGTTGAAAAAATTTCTTGGCGAACTGTTCCCTTACCAACCCCAGAAGGTCCTGAGAAAACAATTAACAAACCACGTTCGGTCATGCCACTCTCCTTATTATAGACTACAAGTTAAGACTTGCTTTTTATCAATTAGACTACAAACTAGTGTATCAAAAATATAGCCATTTTTCAAGGAATTTTAAAAGCTTCCGTGGCTCTTTCCGCATAAAAAATGCTGTTTAAATCTTAGTTAGACATTCTACTTAAATTCTAGTAATTTCAGTGACTGTTTTTAGTAAATAAATGTCGATTAAAAAAGAAGCGCTAAGATTAGCACCTCCTTTAAAGATTGTTTTATTTTGCATAGTCAACTGCACGAAGTTCACGGATAACGGTAACTTTAATGTTACCTGGGTAATCAAGATTACCCTCAATTTTTTCACGAACTTTGTGAGCTAAGATTGTTACCTCATCATCAGAAACTTTAGTTGGTTGCACCATGATGCGGATTTCACGTCCTGCTTGCAAAGCATAGCTATTTTGAACACCATCAAAGCTTGTGGCAATTTCTTCCAAATCACGAAGGCGTTTGATGTAATTTTCCATTGATTCGTTACGAGCACCTGGACGAGCTGAGCTAAGCGCATCTGCAGCTGCAACAATCACAGCGATAACACTTTCTGGTTCTACATCACCGTGGTGACTAGCAATGGCATTAACGACAATCGGATTTTCCTTGTATTTACGAGCAAGTTCCGTTCCGATTTCAACGTGGCTTCCCTCAACCTCACGGTCAACGGCTTTCCCCATATCATGCAAGAAACCTGCACGACGAGCAAGCGTCACATTTTCACCAAGTTCCCCTGCGAGAATACCTGCCATCTTACCAACTTCGACAGAATGACGTAAGACGTTTTGACCGTATGATGTTCTAAATTGCAGGCGTCCCATAATTTTAATCAAATCAGGGTGCAAGTTAAGGGCTCCAATTTCAAATGCAGCAGCCTCACCATATTCACGAATACGGTTATCCATTTCCAAACGATTTTTTTCAACCAATTCCTCGATACGAGCTGGGTGAATACGTCCGTCCTGAATCAAAGCTTCCAAAGTCATTCGAGCGATTTCACGACGAATCGGATCAAATCCTGAAAGAACAACAACTTCAGGGGTATCATCAATGATAACGTCAATTCCTGTCAAACTTTCAAGTGTGCGGATATTACGTCCTTCACGTCCAATGATACGACCTTTCATGCTATCGTCTGGTAAGTGAACTGTTGTAATAGTTTGTTCAGTAACATATTCACCTGCCATACGTTGCATAGCTTGCGCGAGAATATTTTTAGCAAGTTTGCTAGATTTATCTCGGACTTCACGTTCAGCATCCTTGATACGAGTAGCAATTTCGTGCGTCAAATTAGTTTCCGTTTCCGTTAAAATAATTTCACGCGCTTCAGCAATCGTCATGAGCGCTACGCGTTCAAGTTCTGCTTTTTTCTGTTCTTCTAGTTCTCCGATTTGTTTTTCACGCTCATTAATGTGTCTAGATTTATCGGTTAGACTTTGTTCTTTACTATCCAACACTTTTTCCTTGCTGGTTAGGTTTTCATCCTTGCGGTCAAGAGAAGAAGCTCGTTCTGTTAAACGAGTTTCCATTTGTTTTAACTCTTGCCTTTCAGATTTAAATTCTTTTTCAATCTCTTCACGATATTTTCTAGCCTCTTCTTTTGCCTCGATTAGTAATTCTTTACGATGTGATTTACTTTCTCGTTCAGCTGTTTTTCTAATGTGCTCAGCTTCTAACTCCGCTTGACCACGTAGATTAACAGCGTCTTGTTCTGCATTTAAAAGAGTGAGTTCTGCCGCTTCTTTCGCAGACTTAAGTCTAACTGAAATCAGCACATAACCAACTATCAAACCAATGAGGGCAAAAACAATCAAGATAATAATATTTGGCATGTTTTTACCTCAATAAAAATTTTAGATTTCATCAATAGAAAGCTACTTTCAAGTTTATCATAAAATAAGCTTTTTCACAATTTAAAATTGTAAAGCGTTTTACTAAATTTTGTGTTATGATATTTACAAGGAACAAAAAAGGAGTGTACTATGTCTAAAAAAGAAGTTACTGTGGAAAGTTTTGAACTTGACCACACTATCGTTAAAGCCCCTTACGTCCGCCTTATTTCAGAAGAAGCTGGACCTCTAGGCGATGTTATTTCAAACTTTGATATTCGTCTTGTGCAACCTAATGAAAATGCTATTCCAACAGCTGGTTTACATACTATCGAACACTTGCTTGCTAAACTTATTCGTGAACGAATTGACGGAATGATTGACTGCTCTCCGTTTGGTTGCCGTACTGGTTTTCATTTGATTATGTGGGGGAAACACAATACAACTGAAATCGCCAAAGTTATCAAATCAAGTTTAGAAGAAATTGCCAACGTAACATCATGGGAAGATGTTCCAGGAACAACCATTGAATCTTGCGGCAACTATAAAGACCATAGCCTTTTTACCGCTAAAGAATGGGCAAAATTAATCTTAAAAGACGGTATTTCAGACGACCCATTTGAACGTCATGTCATCTAATATTAAAGTCAGCTTAGCTGGCTTTTTAAATCACAGAAGGCAAAGAGAAGCATTTCTCCTTGCCTTTTTATTTATTATCGATTAATGGAACTGCATACCGCCATCAACAATGATTGTTTGACCTGTAATGTAATCAGAATCAGGTCCTGCTAAAAAGCTAACAGCTTTTGCAACGTCTTCTGGTTCTGACAAACGTTTTAAAGTGATGTCCTTTGCAAAAGTTTGCATTCCCCATTCATCATCTTTACCAGCATTTTTACCGACTTCATGCGCAATGTCAAACATCATTGGTGTTTTAACAATTCCAGGTGCGTAAGCATTTACCGTAATACCATCTTTAGCTAAATCACGTGCTAAGGTTTGTGTGATACCACGTACCGCAAATTTACTACCACCGTAAACAGTCAAGTTAGAATTACCAACAACACCTGCTTGTGAAGTTGCATTGATAATCTTACCACCGTGTCCTAATTTTTTGAACTCTGCCAAAGCTGCTTGGGCTCCCCAAATCGTACCTCCGACATTAATGGCAAAAGTGCGTTCAAACACTTCTTCGGTAATCGTATCCAAAGGCGTCGTTGGAGCTACGCCAGCGTTATTAACCACAACTGATAAATCTCCAAAGTGTTCAACAACTTTTGCGAAAGCTTTTGCTACTTCGTCACGTTTTGACACATCTGCAACCACAGCCAAGGCGTCTGCTGGAGAAATTTGCTGAACAGCCTTTTCAGCTGTTTCTTGATTGTAATCAAGGATTCCCACCTTAAAACCATCTTCATGCAGACGTTTTGCAATAGCAAAGCCAATCCCTTGACCTGCACCTGTAACAATAGCGACTTTTACCATAATATCACCCCTTATCTTTAAGTTAACTTGATTATAGCGCTTACAAAATTTTCTGTCAATTTTTTGAAACTTTTTTCAATCATTTTTCATTACTTTTATTTATCAAATAAAAAGGGAGTGGGACAGAAATCGGTAATTTCAAAGAAATTCGATTTCGTCGTCCCACCCCGCAAGGTTGAGTAGGGTTGTAAAAGCTGATTTATCAGCGCATTAGAACCCACTCAACTACTGCGCCTTGTAAATAATAACTTTATAAATAAAGAAGCTGAGTACTTTTGTCTCAGCCTCTTTTTCTTAATAATCAAGTGCATCCGAATTACCAGAAGCATTCCCAACAAAGTAACCTGTTTTACAGTTAATTGAGAAAAGGTATGTTCCGTCAGCCTTGAACATATTGTAGTAACCATTTCCATTAATGATATTAACTTTTTCAAGAATGTAATCATTTCCTGAGAAGTAACCACGTGATTGAGATGTTGCCACAATTTTATCAAGTACACCATCCGCAAATGTCCAAGCAGAATTGCTTGAATCCGCAATCGCTGAATCACTATAAGGAACACGGCTCAAGCTACGTTGAAGTGTAGAAGCATCATAAGATGTGATACCATATCCACTAGCTCCAGAGACAGTTTGTGTTGTTGACGTATCTGCACTTTCTGTCTGGCTTGATGTGCTTGCGCTTGCTTCTTGACTACTTGATGACGCCAAAGCAGCTAACTGATTCTTACCATCGGTAATCGCTGATTGCAACAATGTATCTAGATTAGCATTGCCTGTATTCAAAAGGTCACTTGATAAATTATCAAAGTTAGCATCAGATTTCACAGTTGCTGAAGCTTTTTCACCATTTACAATAACATTTGATTCAAATAAAGCATTGATTGTCTGGATAGCTGTAATTTGAGCTGCCAAAGTATCGTATTCTTTCTTAGCATCGTCATAGTAATCTGTGTCTTTTAAGTCATCTAGTTTTTCTTTTAATGATGAAATATTGTCAAATTCACTATTTTTCAATTTTGTTTTAGTATCATCTGTAAAGAAAGCTGCATAGGCATCGTCAAATGCTGTTTTTGCCTTTTTAGCTACTGCTGCAGACGAACTAGATGATGTTGATTTCTTAGTTGTAGATGTTGATGAGCTAGCAACACTCGTGCTTGATTCTCTGGTATAATTTAAACCGTAAGCCACACCAAAAATAGCGACAACAAGAGCTGCCAAGCCACCAATAATCACACGTTTATTTTTATAAGTTGGCTGCTCATCTGCCGTTTCAAGAGCAATAGCTTCGCTATTTTTGTCATCAGCAACTACAGCTGATGCAGCTTCTGGAGTTGGCTCTGAAACTGCTGAATCAGCATTTGGTATTTCAATACTAACATTTTCTTGCTGAATCGTTGAGTCGTTTTCAGATGCTACATTTTCTGATACTGGTACTTCTTGCGAAGTCTCTTGAGTGTCCTCAACCTTTTCTGCTTCAAAATCAACAGCTTTAGGCGTAGCTTCGTTTTCTTTCAAAGCAGACTCACCAACAATCCCGTTGTTAACCAATTCCTCGCGCTGCTTTTTAATGAAATTGTCCAAAGCTTTGGTATCTAAATCGTCAAAGTCAGATAATTTAGCCTCAAACTTTTGCGATGTCACTTCGTCTCGGTGCTGTTTAATGTATTTATCCAAAACACCATCAGACTCAGTCACTCCAGCTTTTAATTCAGAATCCTTCCGAACAGCCTCCCCAATGGTCATATTTTTTACATCTTCTAAATTAAGTCCTTCTTGTTCTTCAGAAGACGGCAATTCTTTCTTGTCTGACACGCTTGTTCACCTCTCTAAATCAGATTGTCATTTTTATTAGGCTGTTTAACGCCGTATTTTACTTTTCTTGCGCTGGCGCAGCAACTGAACGTTTAACACGTTCCCCATAGAATTGGTACAAATCAACTCTTAGTGTACCGTTGTACAATTTACGTTTTTTATCAGCCTGTGAACCATATTTTCGTTCAAATTGTTCATCACTTGTTAGGATAAATTTACTCCATGTTTTTAGCGGAGCAAAAGTCTGTCCCATTTCATTATACAAGATGTCCACAGCTTTGTCATCCAGCAATCGTTCACCATAAGGGGGGTTAGACACGATAACACCGTTGATTTTATCAGTTTTTAAATCTTGAAGTCGCATTTGTTTCAATTTGATGACATCTGCAAGTCCTGCTTCCTCAGCATTCTTTTTCGCAATGTCAATCATGCGTCCGTCAATATCAAATCCAGAAATATCAAGTTCAATGTCATAATTAGCTTTTTCTTCAGCTTCATCACGAACTTGTTGAACCAAATCGTCGTCAACCCAATTCCATTCCTCAAAAGCAAAGTCACGATTAAAGCCTGGCGCAATGTTCATGCCAATCATAGCCGCCTCGATACAGAAGGTTCCCGAACCACATGTTGGGTCGATAAAAGGTTTATCTGGATACCAGTTTGACAACTCAATAATTGCTGCTGCCATATTTTCCTTAATCGGAGCCCCACCTTTTTCCACACGGTAACCGCGTTTGAAAAGACTTGCTCCTGTTGTATCAATCATAACTGTTGCTTTATCTTTTAAAATGGAAACTTCTATTCTAAATTCTGCTCCATTTTCTTGCAACGGAACACCCTCTGGACGATGATAAACTTTTTGTAGTTTTTTAACAACAGCTTTTTTACTAATAGCTTGAACACTTGGCTCATTATGTAGTTTAGATTTCACACATTTTGCCTTTGAAATCGGGAACTTAGCACCAAGTGGTAAATAATTTTCCCAATCTAATTTGTAAACACCTTGAAATAACTCCTCAAAGGTACGAGCTGGAAATTCACCGACTACAATTTTAATACGGTCAGCTGCGCGTAACCAAAGGTTGGTTGTCGCAATCGTTCTAACATCCCCTTGAAAACGGACTTTTCCATTTTCGACTTGGCAGTCAATGCCTAAATCACGGATTTCACGTCCTACAACCGCTTCAAGTCCTGCTGCCGCTGTCGCTACTAAATTAAACGTTTTTTTCATTCATTAATTCCTATTTCATCAAATACTTATCTATAAGTTTAACACGTTTTACTGGCTTTAAGCTAGTAAAAATCAATTAATTTTCAAACACCATTATTAGCCAATATCTAGTATTAAAATACAACCAAAAATAAAAGCTAGCCTAAGCTAGCTATATACCTATATGCAATTTTCTATAAGCCATGTTTTGTTCCAGAGATAACTAGGTCTTATCTCCTTCGATAATCATCTGTCTACTGTTTCCAGTCAGGATAGATTGTTCGGATTCCAACTATCCCATGCCCCTACCAAAGTTTGGGTTGCTAGCTTGAGGGGTTTACCGCGTTCCACTTCTTAGGTTTCCCTAAGAACTACGTCACTGTGGCACTTTCAGGGCTATTCAGACATATCCATAAAGAACTTAGCCTTTTTGCCCGCCGTAACATCAAAAAGATGTCCCTAGGCTTATTGATTCACCTAGCACAAACACTACCGGCATCACAGCCAGTGCTAGCATGGACTTTCCTCATGGTATTAAAATACCACGCGATTATCCAAAAATTGCAATTTATAAACTCACTTTGACAAATTTCCAAAATAAGTTAAACACAAAATCAAAACAGCTTACTAACTGTCGTTAGTTAGGCTGTTTATTCAGTGATTTGTTTTCCAAATACTTCTTTTTCCAATCGGCTAATACGTTTCAAAATATCAATATTTGTTGCTGATTGAGCAACGCGTGTTTGTTGCTCTGCATTAACCGTATGCGAACCAACATAAGATGGTGTTGGCGCTGCTTTTGGTTTTGCAGCGAGTTGTTGTTTTAATTTTTCATTTTCAGCGCGTAGTTCTTGAACCTGTGAAATATAACTTTCATAGTCCTTGATGATGTCATCAAGAAATTCATCTACTTCTTTCTTGTCATAACCACGCATACTGGTTTTAAATTCTTGTTCAAAAATGTCCTTAGGACTGTAAATAATACTTGCCATTCTATCTCTCCAAACAAAACTATTCTAGTTAAAAGTAAGAATATGAAATCGTCATATCAAGATATATGTTACAGAAAAATTAATGAAAAATCAAGCATTTACCTTTATTTCATTATTAAAATTTTATTACCATTCTTCTAAGAATTCATTAAGACGGTCAAAGGTTAGAAAATTAATCGGATAATCCTCTTTTTCTTGCATCACTTGCAACAAATATTTTAAAGTTGTTTCATTTTCGGTGTCGTAAAAAAGATAAGCTCCTTCTGTGTTATCTACTAAAAATTGGTTATAGTTTTTAAATTGACTTGGATTTTCATAACTTTTATAGGTATATTTGACAAAATCAACCTGCTTAAATTCATCTAATTTTACTTGGTTAGCTTCGTTCCAATTTTGACCATGATTTTCAAAAGTAAAAATCGTTGCTATACTAAACTCATATTCTTCTTGCAATTCTTTGGCAACTTGCAAAGCCCAATATTCAAAACCAAGATTTCCCATAAAAATCAGCCAATCTATACCTTCTTCAAAATAACGAATCAAATCATGGCGGATAGCTTTTTTGATAACACTAATGCGCTCATCCTTATCTTGAAAGATTCCTAATTCAAAACTCTTATAGCCCGTCACGAGAATTGCAGCCATATTCTGTTTCCTTTCTAAAAATATGTTATAATAAGATTGCTTATATTGACTTAAGCATGAATGTTAGGAGTTCTATGGTTAATTACCCTCATCATCTTATTCGAAAACAAGCAGTTCCTGCTTCTAAAAAGGTGAAAAAATCATCCGTTAACTTTGCTAATCGTGGGATGAGTTTTGAGGCAGCAATTAATGAAACCAATAATTATTACTTATCTCGTAATATTGCTGTCATTCATAAAAAACCAACACCGATTCAAATTGTTAAAGTTGATTATCCGAAAAGAAGCCGTGCCAAAATTGTAGAAGCCTACTTTCGACAAGCTTCCACGACCGATTATTCTGGTGTCTATAAAGGGCGCTATATCGACTTTGAAGCCAAAGAAACGCGGCAAAAGACATCTATGCCATTGAAAAATTTCCACGCTCACCAGATTGAGCACATGGCAAATGTTTTAAAACAAGACGGCATCTGCTTTGTTCTACTTCATTTTTCGACACTTAAGGAAACTTATTTTCTACCTGCTAGTGCTCTAGTAGATTTTTACCAAATCAATCTCGGCACCAAATCCATGCCACTTGATTATATCAGAAAAAATGGTTATGTGGTGACAACAAGTTCACTACCTCAAGTTCCTTATTTAGATATTATTGATCAAAAAATTTTAGGCGGTGATCACAATTAAAAAGAAAATAACAAGAAAACGAAAAAAAACTAATTCTACTACTTCTTCAAGAAAAGCAACTGCTCTTAAAGTCTTAAAATACGGCTTAATTGCAGGACTAACACTTGTCATTGCAGCTGTTTTGGCTGGTGGCTCTCTCTTTGCTTACTATGTAAGTAGTGCCCCAAAATTATCTGAAAGCAAGTTATCGTCTACTAACTCTAGTTTGATTTACGATTCAAGCGGCAATTTGATTGCGGACCTTGGTTCTGAAAAACGTGAGAGTGTTACGGCTGATAACATTCCTTTGAATTTGGTAAATGCCATTACTTCTATTGAAGATAAACGTTTCTTCAAACACCGTGGTATTGATGTCTACCGTATTCTTGGAGCTGCTTTTAACAACTTCACTAGCTCGAGCACCCAAGGTGGATCCACACTTGACCAACAGCTGATTAAATTGGCATACTTCTCAACGAGTGAATCCGATCAGACCTTAAAACGTAAAGCGCAAGAAGCTTGGCTTGCTCTCCAAATGGAACGCAAATATACTAAGGAAGAAATTTTAACGTTCTACATTAACAAAGTCTATATGGGAAATGGTAACTACGGTATGCTTACCGCTGCTAAATCTTACTATGGTAAAGATTTGAAAGACTTATCCATTGCCCAGCTTGCCTTACTTGCAGGAATTCCTCAAGCTCCTAGTCAATATGACCCTTATACTAATCCAGACGCAGCACAAAGTCGTCGTGATACCGTTTTGGCGGAAATGTACGAGGACGGTAACATTACAAAAGACGAATACGATACTGCGGTAGCAACTCCTGTCACAGACGGTTTACAAACCCTCACGGAGACATCAAGTTATGATGCTTACCTTGATAATTATATTAAGGAAGTTATCGAAGAAGTCAGCGATAAGACAGGTCAAGATATTTATTCAGCAGGACTCAAAGTTTATACAAACGTTGATACTGATGTCCAACAATATCTCTGGAATGTTTACAATACTGATTATTATGTCTCTTATCCAGATTCTGATCTTCAAGTTGCCTCAACTATCATTGATGTAACAAACGGTAACGTTATTGCTCAACTTGGCTCACGTAACCAAGACACTACTGTCTCACTTGGTACCAACCAATCTGTTCTGACAGATAGGGACTGGGGTTCTACAATGAAACCTATCACTGATTACGCTCCAGCTATTGAAAATGGTATTTACACAAGTACCGCAGCCACGACAAGCGATAGTAAATATTACTGGCCAGGCACCTCTACTCAGATTTACAACTGGGACCGTCAATACTATGGTACAATGACCATTCAAACGGCGATTCAACAATCGCGTAACGTTCCTGCTGTTAAGGCTCTTGAAGCAGTTGGATTAGATGCTGCTAAAGAATTCCTTGAAGGGCTAGGTATCTATTACCCTCAACTTTACTACTCAAACGCCATTTCAAGTTCTACTAGTGATTCTGATGAAAAATATGGCGCAAGTAGTGAAAAAATGGCTGCTGCCTATGCGGCATTTGCCAACGGTGGTATCTATTACGAACCTCAATATATTAATAAAATCGAGTTTAATGATGGTACTACTCAAACTTACAGTTCTTCTGGTACACGTGCCATGAAAGAAACAACAGCATATATGATGACATCAATGCTGAAAACTGTCTTAACTTACGGTACAGGTACTGAAGCTGCTATCTCTGGTGTTTACCAAGCTGGTAAGACTGGTACTTCTAACTATTCTGATGATGAATTGGAAGAAATCGAAGAATCAACTGGTATTTACAACAGCGTTGTTGGTACAATGGCTCCAGATGAACTCTTTGTTGGTTACACCACACAATACTCAATGGCAGTTTGGACAGGTTATAAAGACAGGATGACGCCAATTTATGGTGATGGATTGAATGTCGCAGCTGATGTTTATAAAGCAATGCAAAGCTATCTAAATGAAAAATATGGTAGCGGTAGCGAGGACTTTACCGTACCAAGTGGTGTTTATACTAGCGGTAGCTATGTTTACCTAAGTGGTTCAAGTAATAACTACACTTACTCATCAACATCAAGTTCTGTTTACAGTAATATCTACGGTTCAAGCTCAAGTTCTTCTGAGGAAGAATCAACAGCTGAATCTTCCAGCGAAGATAGTTCTTCAACCGAATCATCAAACGAAGCTGACAACAATTCAGATAACAGTAACACAGAATCTAGTGATGAATAACACAAAAACACTCTCTGAATATTTCAGAGAGTTTTCTTATATGCAAAATGACATCAGCCAAACAGCTGATGTCATTCTTTTTATTTACTTGCAAGAGCTCCCATTGGATCCCATGGTGCAAGGACGATTGGTTCTGCTTCATAAGCTGCGCGTTCTTCTGCTGTCAAAAATTCTTTACGTACAACGATTTGGTAAGTAAATTCATCCATCCAAGTGTCTGAAGCGACAAAGTAACCTTTGTTACCAACTTTATCTCCCCATGAATTTTCAACTTTCCATTTAAGAGATTTGCCATTTTCGTCCAAATCAACACCTGTAAGCACCATAGCGTGTGTCATCAGACTTTCGCTGTAATCAAGACGTCCTGCTTTGTCTTGAGTGAAATTGATGTCCATAGCTGTTTCAAAATCATAAACATTTGTCGCCATGATACCTTTTTGACGGTCTGAGATTTGACCAACATCAGAACCAAACCAAACAGTTTCACCAGCTTGCATTTGAGCGATAGCCAATTCTTTGAAACGTTCCATATCAAGATTAAGGTAACGAACATCACGGCTACCAACCACATTACCAAGCATTTCAACAGTATAAGATTTGCCGTATGGTTTATCGGCTGTTGGCGCATTGATAACTGATACGTATTCTGAAAGGTCTAAACCAACATATTTTTTGAAAAATTCTTGTGGTGTGATGTTTTTATCTGAATGGTAATTGTTATCTTTGTCACGGTAAGCAAAGTCAATAGTGCGTGGTGGCAAACCAAGATTGATTGCTAAGAAATTAAAGACTTCTTGGAGAAGGGCTTCTTTTTTCGCTTGAACAGCTTTGTCATCAGCACCAGCTGCAATAGCTTCACGCAAAATTTGAGCGTCTTGACGCAATAATTTGTTAAGGTATTGGTTCAATTCGCGGCTGTTGCTTGATGAAATTGATTCTGGGTATGCTGCTTTTGGTACGACACCGTATTTTTCAAAAAGGGCAACAACCATATCCCATTGTCCACCGTCTTGTTGTGGCACATCAAGCAAGAATTTTACTTTACGGCTACCGAGTTCTTGATCTGCTGTTGCGATAACTTGTTCTAAGAACCAGTTTGATTTTTCGTATTTATCCCAGAAGAATGTGTGGGCTTGAGACAGATCAAAATTTTCCAAGTTCAAATCTGAAATCATTTTATGACGGAAAGTATTGAGAGCTGCAAACATCCAGCAACGACCTGATGCTTTTTGGTTGGCAACCTTATCTTTTGTCAAATCAATTGAAAAAGCGTGATCATTTTCCATTTCACTTTGACGTGTTTCAAGTGATTTTAACAATCCATTGTGAGTTACAGCATTTTCAACAGCACGTAATTTGCTATCAGCTTGAAAATCAGCAAATAATTTATCGGTAAATGTTGATGATAATTCTGACATAATTCCTCCTATATTGTCGGTTGATAGTCATGTAATGTTTTCTGACTTAACCATACTTAACTAATATCCATTATATCGCTTATTAAGGAGATTGCAAGAATTTTTGATAAAAAATTCTGACATTTTTAAAGGAATTACAAGAGTATGTAACCTTTTGTGACAACTACAATTTCACACTACTGTTTTTTAAAGAAAAAAGACCCAGCGGGTCTTTTGTTTTATTTCCAGAAATCGTCAAATACTGTAATTGGTAAGTGACGTTTGTGTTCTGTTTTACGCCACCAATTTTCAATTTTTTCTTTGGCTTCTGATGAAACTGTTTTACCTTCAAGATAGTCATCAATATCATTGTAAGTGACACCTAAGGCAACTTCATCTGCGATTCCTGGGCGATTTTCTTCCAAGTCAGCTGTTGGAATTTTTTCATAGATTGCAGGATCTGCACCGAGTTCTGCTAACAATTGTTTTCCTTGACGTTTGTTTAAACGATAAAGAGGAATAATATCAGCACCACCGTCACCAAATTTAGTGAAGAAGCCTGTGATGTTTTCAGCAGCGTGGTCAGTACCAATAACAGCTCCGCTATTTGCTCCAGCAACGGCATATTGTGTAATCATACGTTGGCGTGCTTTGATATTTCCTTTATTGAAATCTGAAACGTCAATGCCAGCTTTTTCAAGTTCACGAACTTGTCCGTCAACACCTTCTTTGATATTAACGACAAGGCTAACATCTGGCTGGATAAATTTAAGAGCACGTTGAGCATCTTCTTCGTCAGCTTGAACGCCGTATGGTAAACGCACAGCAATAAATTTATAGCTATCATCGCCAGTTTCTGCACGGAGTTCTTCTACGGCGATTTGCGCCAAACGTCCTGCCAAGCTTGAATCTTGTCCACCAGAAATCCCTAAAACATAACTTTTAAGGAAAGAATGTTTTTTCAAATAGTCTTTAAGAAAATCAACTGATACGCGAATTTCTTCTTTAGGGTCAATACTTGGTTTAACCCCTAATTCGGCAATGATTTTTTCTTGTAATGTCATTTAACTTCTCCTTTTTGTTGTGCTTCTTTGCGGATACGGTCGATAAGGTCCATTTTGTTTTGCCAAACTTCTTGTGACAAGTCAACTGGATAATCTTGCGGATTAAGCAGGCGTTTATATTCGTCCCAAAGTTTGTCAAATTCTTTACGAGCATATTCTTGAATCTCAGAAAGAGATGGCAAGTTATAAACTAATTTCCCTTTGTCAAAAATATCAACAAGAAGTGGCACAGCTTCGAAATCTTTCACTGTTTTATTGATATAAGTGTATGTTGGGTGGAACATGTAAACTTCGTCAAGTTTATTAACATCAGTATCTGTGAAAGTGATGTAGTCACCCTCTGTTTTATTTCTTTCACGACTAGTAATGCGCCACACTTGTTTTTTACCTGGTGTAGAGACTTTTTCGGCGTTATTTGACAACTTAATCGTATCTTGCATAACACCATTTTCATCTTCCATAGATACAATCTTATAAACTGCACCAAGTGCTGGTTGGTCGTAAGCTGTAATTAATTTTGTTCCGACGCCCCAGACATCAATTTTGGCTTTTTGCATTTTAAGGTTGAGAATGGTATTTTCATCCAAGTCGTTTGAAGCGTAAATCTTAGCATTTGGATAGCCTGCAGCGTCTAACTGTTTACGAATTTTTTTAGACAAATAAGCCATATCTCCTGAGTCAATACGAACACCAAGGAAATTAATCTTATCACCTAATTCATTAGCAACGCGAATAGCTGCTGGAACACCTAGACGAAGAGTATCGTATGTATCGACTAAGAAAACACAATCTTTGTGAGTGCCAGCATAAGCCATAAATGCTTCGTAATCATCGCCATAAGCTTGAACTAAAGCGTGTGCGTGTGTTCCTGATACTGGGATGTCAAACATTTTACCAGCACGAACATTTGATGTGGCATTCGCACCACCGATAACTGCGGCACGTGTTCCCCAAATAGCTGCGTCCATCTCTTGAGCACGACGACTACCAAATTCTAGCAAAGGTTCATCATTAATCACTGAACGAATACGAGCAGCTTTTGTCGCAATCAATGTTTGGAAATTGACAATGTTAAGCAAGGCTGTTTCAACTAATTGACATTGGGCAAGCGGTCCTTCGACTTGAACGATTGGTTCATTAGCAAAAACCAAGTCACCTTCTTTAGCTGAACGAATGGTTAATTCCAATTTGAAGTCTTTCAAATAAGCAATAAAATCAGCTGGATAACCTAAATCTTCTAGATAAGCAATGTCTGTTTCTGTAAAATGAAGGTTTTCAAGGTATTCAACCATACGTTGCAAACCAGCAAAAACTGCATAGCCATTGGCGAATGGTTCTTTGCGGAAAAAGATTTCAAAAACTGCATTCTTATTGTGAATGCCTTGATCAAAGTAAACTTGCATCATATTGATTTGATACAAATCTGTATGGAGAGTTAAACTATCATCTTGATACATGTGGTATCCCCTTTTTAAGAAATATGAGCCTTGATTAGTCTTGTTAAGACCTTACCAGCCTCACAAGATTTTTTATTATCTCCAGCTCAAAGTTAATTTATCCCCCATATTATAGCACAATTACGACAGACTGGCTAAAACTTTGTGAGGTTTTGCGCAAAGATTTGAAAAAAAGCTGATTTTCTGAAAAATATTTTCATATTTTCTCACAAATCTAGCAACTACTAAAAAAGCCTAAGATTTTCATCTCAGACTTTAATGATGTGATTATGTCATATTTTCAATATATTGGTAAACACCTTGTCCAGCAATGGCACCGTCGCCAACAGCTGTTGCGATTTGGCGAAGTTCTTTTTGACGAACATCTCCAATGGCAAAAATGCCTGCTTTTGGTGTCATCATGCGTTCGTCTGTTATCACCCAACCAGCTTCATCTGTGATGCCAAGGTCAGCTACCATGCTTGTTACTGGATTAACCCCAACGTAGATAAAAATACCACCAAATTCGTGTTCGCTAAGCTCACCAGTTTTAACATTTTCAACAGTTACACCAGAGACTTTAATGTCAGTTCCTTTGATTTCTTTGACAACAGAATCCCAGATAAAGTTGATTTTGTCGTTAGCAAAGGCACGATCTTGCAAAATCTTTTGAGCGCGCAATTCATCACGGCGATGAATAATCGTTACAGATTTGGCAAATTGTGTGAGATATACAGCTTCTTCGACTGCTGAATCCCCACCACCGACAACTAATAAATCTTGATTACGGAAAAAAGCACCGTCACAGACAGCACAGTAAGAAACGCCGCGGCTTGTGTATTCTTCTTCACCAGGTACGTCAAGAGTGCGGTATTTAGCACCAGTCGCTAAAATAATTGTTTTTGCTTCGTAGCTAGCGTCTTCAGTGATGACACGTTTCACATCGCCAGGATCCTCGATAGATTTCACAATACCGTAAATATTTTCAACACCAAATTTTTCAAGCGGCGCATGCATATTCATTGACAATTCTGGTCCTGAAATATGGTCATACCCTGGGTAATTTTCGATTTCTGAGGTATTATTCATTTGTCCACCAGGGGCTCCTTGTTCAATAATACCAACTTTCAAATTAGATCTAGCGGCATAAAGCCCCGCAGTCATACCCGCAGGACCTGAGCCGATAATTAATGTATCGTACATTTTAGTCACCTCAATATCTCGATTATTTTTTCATTGTAGCAATCAGGTATTAAAATTGCAATTATTACGCTTTGAACATTAATAAAATCGCCATAAATGCAAAGGACAAAACTGGGATAGTCATGATTGACATCATTAACACATCATATAAAAAGGCTTGGCGTTCTTTGGCTGTTTTGTCTAATTTACGGGCAGCACGCCAAAAATTCCAAATGATACCAACTAAGAAAACAAAAACAATGGCTAATAGAAGTCCTTTGATATAAAGACTAAAAATTTCTAAAAACATACGTCACCTATACTTAAATCAGTTTTTGCTTTATCACTCTAAAAAGAGCTGAAAAAGTCTCTCAGCTCTTATTATAACAAAAGTCAGTGGTTAAATATACGTTTTTGTATAGTTTGCGAAGAATTCTTTGGTTCTGGCTTCTTTTGGATGATTGAAAACGTCATCTGGTTTGCCAGCTTCAAGGATATGCCCCTTATCAAGGAATAAGACCTTGTCTGCCACTTGATAAACAAAGTTCATGTCATGACTAACCAAAACCATGGTTTGCCCTGCTTTAGCGGCATCCGCAATTGATTTTTCAACTTCGCCGACAAGCTCTGGGTCAAGCGCCGAAGTGGGTTCATCAAGCAAGAGGACGTCTGGTTTCATTGCCAAAGCACGTGCTAAAGCCACCCGTTGTTTTTGCCCACCTGACAAATGACGTGGGTAGTGATTTTCACGGTCAGACAAACCAACCTTAGCTAATTCTTCTTTCGCAATTTTTGTTGCTTCACTATCTGGAAGCTTCTTGACAATTTTCAAGCCTTCTTTGACATTTTCGAGGGCTGTTCGACGTTCAAAGAGATTAAATTGTTGGAAAACCATGGCTAATTTACGACGTAAAACAAGGACATCTTCATTAGAAATCGTCTGAAAATCAACCTTGAAATCATCAATGGCAATGCTGCCAAAATCAGGTTTTTCTAAATAATTTAGACTACGCAAGAACGTTGATTTTCCTGCACCTGAAGCACCGACAAGAGCCAGAACTTCTCCCTTTTGAATATCAACATCCAAACCGTCTAAAACTTTTTGCCCTGAAAATTCTTTGGTTAAATTTGTAATTTTAATCATCAGCGAATACCTCCTGCCACTTCTTTTTGACTTGATTGAGGTGTATCGATGTCCATTCGTTTTTCAATGAGACGACCGATTTGTTCAATAATAATACTGATTACCCAGTAAACAAGCGCAACTGAAATGTAACGTTCAAAATAGCGATAATCCGAACCACCTAAAATCTGCGCTTGGGCAAACATTTCAACAATACCTGCATTAAATGCCAATGATGTTCCCTTCGTCAAGCCAATCAAGCTGTTAATCAACGTCGGCGTTGCAATGACAGCCGCATTTGGAATAATCACGCGACGGTAAACTTGAAAGGAGGTCATTCCCAAGCTACGCGCAGCTTCAATTTCTCCGACATCCACAGCTTGAATCGCAGCTCGAATGGTTTCGCTAGTGTATGCCGCTTCATTGAAAGCAAATGCAGTTACCGCAAAAACAGATGCTGGAATAGCATTGATATTCCAATCAAAACCGTATCTTATTTTGAGAAATTTCAAGAAAAGTGGGATACCGTAGTAAGTCAACATGAGTTGAACAAGGATAGGTGTTCCACGTAAAAAGCTAACAAAAACAGCTTGAATCGGATACAAAACCTTTGTGCGATTGATTTTCACGATAGCAAATAGCAAAGCTAACAACAAGCCAAATATCGCACCTGCTATTGTTAAGCCAAGCGTTGTTGGTAAACGTTCTATTAAAGACGGAATGGCATCAAAAACCGCTCGCCAACTGAATAATTGACCCTCTGGAATTTTTTCAACCAACTTATCATACCAAGACAAGCCAGCTGCTAATGTTGTTAAAGTCATATGAGCTCCTTTTCTATTATCCTACGCTATAACGATAGCTCTACCACCAATCCTTTTCTTTTCCTTTTTCATTTTTAATCGATTGTTGAAACGAAGTCGCCACCAAAATATTGCTCGCTCAATTCAGCCAATGTGCCATCGTCTTTTAACTTTTTGATACGTTTATTGACAAATTTTTGTAGTTTAGCTCCCTCATCTGTATCTGCAAACAGCAAGTATTCTAAACCATCTGTTTCGCCACCAATATCATCTGTTACATTGGTCACTGTCAAATTGAAGCCTTGGTCCTCAACGAGATAATTCGATGAAATCGCATCATACAAAATAAAGTCGATTGTCCCATTTTCAATATGTTGCACACGTGTTGTCAATCCTGTTGAGCTAGAAGCGTAATTAATCTTAATCGGCTCTTTATCAGGATTTTCATCGTTCCATTTTTCTAAAACTTGAGCATAGTTAGAACCTGAAATCACTTCAGTTGATTTTCCAGATAAATCATCAAGACTATCATAACTTGTCCCTTCGGCACTTGTTATGGCATAGTTTGATTTAGAAATTGGGTCTGAGAAAAGGTACTTTTCAGCACGTTCTTCATTATAGTTAAAGTCATTTGCCGCAATTTGGTAACGGTCTGCATCTACTCCTGTTAAAATAGAATCAAACGCCGTTGTCACAAATTCAACTTTATATTTCTTGGAATCCTTAAAAATGGCTTTCACCACATCAATATCGTAACCTTTAAAGGTGTCATTTTCTTTGTAAGTAAATGGTGCTGTATCTGAGTCTGTTGCCACTTTGATGACTGTTTTACCACTTGATTGTGATTGATTGGAACAAGCCGCCAGAGCTAGTGTCAACAAAAATAAGAAACCAAACGATAGTAATCTCCTCTTTTTCATTTGTCTGCCTCTTTTCTAATAATTCCTTTCCAGTCTATCAAACTTAGCCACACTTTCCCAATACATTTTTTCTATGGACTTGATAAGAAAAAACTATCAGGAAATAAATCACATTTCTTGACAAAGCAAACCAAGCGCTACTTGATTAAAATAAAAATCCCGAAGTTATTTCGGGATTCTGTTTTCTAGAAAGTTTGTTTTCTTGCTTTACGTTCAGCACGTCCTTTGGCACGATTAGCGGCACGGCGTTCACGTTTGCGTTTTTCATCAACTTTCCATTGAATTTTTTTCTTGTAGCCTGGTTTGATTTTTTTCTTTTTCTTTTTAACCAAACCAATCATTTCAGTATCTAATTTTTGGTAAGATTTTTCGCGGTTAGCTCGACGGTCACGGTCGTAAGTATCTTGAAATTCACCATTTTTAAGCATTTTAGGGACAAATTTAATCCCCATTTTTTCAAGTTCACGAATATCAGAATCGTCACTTGGTTTGTAAAGCGTAATCGCAATACCATTTAAACCATTACGTCCTGTACGTCCAACACGGTGCACAAAGAATGATAAATCTTGCGGAATAGCATCATTGATAACATGACTAACTCCTTCAATATCAATCCCACGCGCTGCCAAATCTGTCGCCACAATGTATTCGTATGACAGTTTTTTGATTTGGTTCATGGTGCGTTTACGTTCGCGTGGAGGAATATCGCCGTGAATTTTTGCCACTTTCAATCCATTTGACACAAGGTAACTGTGCAACTCATCTGCACGTTCTTTTGTGTTTACAAAAATCATGGCAAGATATGGATTTAGGGCTTTAGTGATTTCCAAAATTTGCGCATTTTTATCACGTCCCTTAGTTGAAACCAACCAATTATCAATTGTGTCTGCGATAACAGTAGTTGTCTTGATTTTTTCCATGACTGGATTTGTCAAATATTTTTTCAAGAAGGGTTGCAATTTTTGTGGAATAGTCGCTGAGAAAACCAAAATTTGAACATCTTTTGGCAATGTCCCTGCAATCTTATCCACCGTATCAAGGAATCCCATATCAAGCGTCATATCAGCTTCATCAACAACAAAGGTATGAGCTTTATAAATTTCCAAATCACCTGATTTGACCAAATCATAGATACGACCAGGTGTACCAATGACGATGTGTGGCTGAGATGATTTCAATTTTTCAATTTGACGTAGTTTATCTGTACCACCAACGTAGTTTGCCACACGAATTTCTGTTTCAGATTTTTCAGCAATTTGTTTGGTTGCTTGATAAATTTGCGTTGCCAACTCACGGCTTGGTGCTGTGATAACCACCTGAACATTATTGCTATTTTCATCTAATTTTTCAAAAATCGGCAACAAGAAAGTGTGCGTTTTTCCTGAACCAGTTTTAGATTCTCCAACCAAATCACGACCAGAACGCACAACGGGAATTAACTTTTGTTGCACTTCTGTCGGGTTTGTGAATTTAAGCTCTGCAAGCGCCTCACGAATGTAGGGCTTAAAATTAAAATCGTTAAAAGACATGTTTTACCTCAATTTCTTATCTCATCAAGTTTCACTTGAAAATTTCTCTATATTATTTACTTATCGTTTAATCCCTAGCCAAAAGCGACTAGGCGAATTTTTTCATTCCTTTCTATTATATCATTAAAAGGGTGATTAAAGCAAAGTACACTGCGATTTAGAATCAAAAACGAGCTGGAAACCCAACTCGTTCATTTATTAAAATGCGTAAAGTGCAATCAAGGTCAAAATACTGGCAATAGCGCCAACACTCCACAAGAAAGCATCAACTTTCCATTCTGACCATTTTTCTGATTTTCCTGTCAAACCACCAAGTTCCAAATGATGATGGAATGGTGTCATGCGGAAAATACGACGCCCTTCACCATATTTTTTCTTCGTGTATTTGAAATATGACACTTGAAGCATGACTGAACTTGTTTCAAAGACATAAACGATACCAATGATTAACAAAGTCCATTCTTGGCGAAGTGCAATAGAAATTGCTGCAAGCATTGCTCCTAAAGCCAGACTTCCCACATCACCCATAAAGACTTTGGCAGGTTTATGGTTAAAGACAAAGAAGCCAAACAAAGCACCAATCATTGTCACGATAATCAACAAGACATCAAATTGTCGTTGAGCAAAGGCGATGATTCCATAGGCAACCAAGCTGATAGCAACTGAAATAGAAGCCAAACCATCAATACCGTCTGTCAAATTAACGGCGTTTGAAAAACCAACAACCCAGAAAAGAACAAAGAAAACGTAAAGAATACCAAGATGAAGGTCAAAACCAAAGACATTTAAATCATCTGTTCCGCTTGGACGGACATGAACGAAATAGAAAATCAAGCCACCAATAATTTGCAAGCTCATTTTTTGCCAAGGTGTCAAGCCTTCATTAATTTGTTTAAAGATTTTCAAAAAATCATCAAGAAAACCAATAATCCCATAAATGAGAACCACCAAAAGAATGCCTGCCGTTGCTCCCATTGAAGCACCGTTTTGCTTTTCGACAAACAAGCTAAAAATGATGCTAACAAGGATTCCGACTGTTAGAAAAACTGTTCCTCCCATGGTTGGAGTACCAGCTTTAGCCAAATGTTGTTTGACATCCTCGTGCATTTGTTGCCCACCGATTTTCTTGATTTGGTAAATACGGATAAAATGGGGCATGGCAAATACTGTCAACACAAAAGCGACAATACCTGCGATTAAACTTAAAAACATCTTAGTTTATTCTCCTAGAGTAATTGTAATTTTTTTAACACCGTCGATATCTGTTTCGGATTCGACACTTTGTTTCGTGACTGTTCCCGAATCGGAACCCTTAAAGGTTATCTTAATTCCAGTCCATTTAGCAAATTTTTCAACATTTTCTTTCGTCCAACCATACATATCTGGCACTGTTTCAAGATCACCTGTCCAAAGTAAGATTTGCTCATTAGCAGAAAGGTTGCTTCCGACTTTTTTAGACATTTTCTTAATCTTGCTACCTGAACCAACAACAACTGGTTGTACAAGGTTATCACGAAGTTCTTGGGCTGTATCTCCTGGGCTTTCACCGATATAATCTTTTAGTGTATATTCGGTTTCTGTATCAGTTCCCGTTACCGCTGTACTAGTCAAGGTATCTTTAATCATCATCGCCCTTTCAAGTACAGGATTGACAACATCTTGCCAATACATAGCTCTGAATTTTTCAGATGGTTGTTGAAGCGTTACATACATGATAAATTCTGGGTCATCTGATGGCACAATCGCAACAACTGAGTAAATGTAATCATTATCTCCAGTTAAGTACCCACCACCGTCTTCGGCCGAAGCAGCAATTTGGGCAGTACCAGATTTCACAGCGACGGAATAGTCACCAACTTGGATATATGGTTGACCTGTTGTGCTGTTATACAATGTACCATATTGTGAATCGGTACCAACAGTTACCATGTAATCAAGTGTTTGATCAGCAGCATCTTCTGAAACAGGATTACCAACAACTTCTGATGTCGCTACACGTGCCGAATTCGTATTTGGATCGTAAATCTGACTAATGAACTGCGGCTCTAGCATGACACCACCATTAGAGATAGCTGTAAAGGCACGCAACATTTGCACTTGTGTAACACCAATCCCTTGACCAAATGAGCTCATGGCTACCGTTACTTCATTGTCAGAAGGTAACAAACCACTGTCCTCATTTAGCATACCAAAACGTGTTGGATAACCAAATTTGAAACGCGAAAGATAAGTGAGCCACTTGTCATTCCCCATTTTTTGTTCAAGGCTAGTCATAGCAACGTTACTTGACCAAGCAAAACCTTGCGCGTAAGTCAGGTACTGAACCGAAGTCATTCCTTCGTTGACGTTCCAGTCATTGATTGTCGTATCAGCAACCGTAATACCATTGATTGTTGAAATAACCTCATTAGGATTGAAAACACCATCATCAATTGCTGAAGCAAGGGTCATGACTTTCATGGTTGACCCTGGTTCATAATAGTTTTGATAGAGTAAGGTGTTCCAAGTTTTTAGATTATCCTCACTATAACCATCCAAGGTTTGCGCATTGTAAGTTGGACGTTGTGTCGTTGCTAAAATTTCACCGGTTTTTGCATTAACAACTGTGGCACTAGCATACGTTCCTTGGGCTTCATTTTGGAAGATATCCATTTGAGACTCCAAGTAAGATTGCAATGGTTCAGAAAGTGTTGTGTAAACGTCTTTCCCATCGACAGCTTGTTTAACCGTTGTTTCAGTACCAAGTAACAGATTACCATTTTTATCTTTTTGATAAGTCACTTTACCATCTGTACCTGACAAAATATCATCTAAAGCTGCTTCAAGACCTGATGTTCCTACAAGACTTGATGTGCCATCTTTATTTTCTTTTAATTGTGTCAAACCAAGGAATTGTGAAGCAAAAATACCATTTGGATACATACGTCCGGGCGTTGAAGTGAAACCAATTCCTTTAATGCCAGCTTCGTCCATAGCCGTTTCAATAGCTGATTTTGTACTGTATGACAGCCCAGAACCTGAACTTCCGAAAGAAACTTGGAAAAGCCCATCTTGTTTTAGCTGACTCATCACTTCATCCTTGTCAATTCCAAGCTGTTCATTTAAAATCTCTGCCACTTTCTCATACTGAGATTTTTTGACATAAAGCTTTTCACCTGTTGATGAAACATAAGATGTTGAAATAATGGCATAGATACTGTAAGTTGTTGAATCCTCCGCAAGAGCAACACCATTACGGTCATAAATCGTACCACGTTTAGCCTGAACGGTTACTGTCTGTTGATAAACTTCTGACGCTTCTGTTGACAAATTGTGTCCGAACTTTGTATCTGTCCCAATAATAATGGCAAAATTGATAACAAACACAAAGAAAAGGAAGACCGCCAGAATCATCAAATTCTGACCAACGCGCTCACGGTTTTTGTTGGGCGTTCGTCTATCCTTTACCACATAGTCTAAAAAACGGTTCATTAATTTCTTCATAGACTATTTTTACTCCACCTGTTTAATATTATCCTGTTGGCTAGTCAAGCCTGCATTTCCTGCTATTTGTTCAATACGGTCACGACTTGTTAATTCGTTAACCTCTTGTTTAGCATTATCATAATCTGTCTGCATATCACTTATCTGACTATTAAGATTTGTGATTTCTTGTTGCACTTGTAGATTACGGCTCTGTAGGTAAATAATACTAACAGCCATGGTAATAGCCGTCAAAATAATAGAACCATAAAAAACTTTTTCAATTCTCGAAAATTTTCTAATCCGTCTTTTAAGCGCATTAGAAATAGCTTCGTTACGATGTTTATCTGTCATAATTATTTACGAACCTTTCTAGCCACACGGAGCTTGGCTGAGTGAGAACGATTATTGACTTCTAACTCTTCTTCGCTTGGCAAAATAGGTTTTCGATTAACCAAAGCAAGCTTAGGTTGCATATCCTCAGGAATAAAAGGCAACCCTTTCGGCACATCTACGGTAGAAGCTTCTTTGAATAATTGTTTTGTCAAACGGTCTTCCAAAGAATGGAAAGTAATCACTGAAATGCGCCCATCAACTGCCAATAACTCAATAGCTTGTTGGATAGACTCATCTGCCGCACCGAGCTCATCATTGACTTCAATACGAATGGCTTGGAAAATCTGCTTCGCAGGATGTCCTTTTTTCTTGAGTTCCTTCGCAGGCTTAGCAGATTTAATGATTTCTGCTAATTCTGTCGTTGTCTCAATTGGCTTAACTTTTCGCGCCTGCTCAATTTTACGTGCAATTTGTTTTGAGAATTTGTCCTCACCATACTTGAAAAAAATACGAACCAAGTCATGATAATCATAAGTGTTAACCACGTCATAAGCTGACAAATCTTGGTCACGGTTCATACGCATGTCTAAAGGCGCATCTTTTTTATACGAAAAGCCACGCTCGCGCTCATCCAATTGTGGGCTTGACACCCCAAGGTCATACAAAATACCATCAATTTCAGTCACACCATGAGACGCCAAATTGGAAGCTAGGTTTCTGAAATTATCCTTGATAAAAGTGACTTGTCCTTTTTCAATATAGTCTTTTAAACGAATTTGTGCATTATCAATAGCCGTCTGGTCTTGGTCAAACGCGTAAAGATGACCAGTCGGTCCAAGCTTAGAAAGCAGGTACTCACTGTGCCCCGCCCCACCAAGCGTTGCATCTACATAGACACCATCAGGCTTGATATCAAGCATATCAACGGTTTCATGTAGAAGCACTGTAATATGATGAAAATCTGTTGTCATACCTTTCATTATATCATAAATCATAAGATTCTTCCTTAAAACCTCCACCAGAAATACAAAAACCAAAAGCTGATAATATCAAGCTTTTGGTAATGTTTTTTATTGTAAAGGCTGCCATCTGCATAAGGACAAGCAGTAAGCAAAAATCAATTATTCTCGAATTTGTCCTTTACCATTAATGTAAAATTTTGTGCTTGTCAAAGCTTCCAAGCCCATTGGACCACGCGCATGCAGTTTTTGTGTTGAAATACCAATTTCTGCACCCAATCCAAAGACAAAACCGTCTGTGAAGCGTGTTGAGGCATTGACATAAACCGCAGCCGCATCCACTTCATCTTGGAAACGTTCAGCGTGTTCAAGGTCTTTGGTGATAATAGCTTCTGAATGATGAGTCGTGTAACGATTCACCCAATCAATAGCGTCATCAACAGAATCAACCACTTTGACAGACATGACATAATCTGAAAATTCTGTACCGTAATCCTCATCTGTGGCTGCTACTGCATTTTTGAAAATAGCTAGCGCTTTATCATCTGCACGAAATTCAACAGCATGAACTTTCGCAATTGCTTCTTCTAACTGTGGTAAGAATGTTTTTGCTACCGCTTTGTGAACAAGCAAGCTTTCTGCAGCATTACAAACACTTGGACGTTGCGTTTTGGCATTAATCACAATCTTCGTTGCCATATCAAGGTCAGCCGAATCATCAACGTAAATGTGAACATTTCCGACACCTGTTTCAATAACAGGAACTTTTGATTTTTCTTTGACCGTTTGAATTAAACGAGCTCCGCCACGTGGAATAAGAACATCAACATAATCAACAGCTTGCATTAATTCTTCAGCAACGGCATGGCTAGTATCCTCAACAAGCTGGACGACGTTTTCATTTACACCTGCTTTAGCAAGAGTTTTTCGGATAACCGTCACAAGGGCTGTATTAGAATAAATGGCATCGCGACCACCACGCAAAATAATAGCATTACTTGTTTTAAAAGCAAGGCTGAAAGCATCAACAGATACATTTGGACGGCTTTCAAAAATCATGGCAATCACGCCAAGTGGTACACGTTTTTGAACGATTTTCAAGCCATCAAGATTGGTATAACCACGGACAACCTGACCAATCGGGTCTTGCAAATCCGCAACTTGACGGACGCCCTCAACAATCCCCTCAATACGCTTAGCATCTAGACGCAAACGGTCAACCATAACAGGCGAAATACCATTTTCCTGTGCTTGGTCAACATCACGTGCATTTTCAGCCAAAATATAGTCTGTCTCTGCAAGCAAAGCATCCGCAACTTGTCCTAAAATCTGATTTTTTTCAGCAGTTCCAAGCTTTACCAGACTTTGGCTAGCTACTTTAGCATTTTTACCTAATTCATCAATATAGCCCATCTTTGGTCCTCCTTTTAATTCACTTGTGAAAACCACGTTCCAATATTAGCACCTTCTAGAGCTTTTAAAATATCACGCGGATTTGCACCGTTCATCAAAATCATCTGACTGTTATTGTCAAAAATCATTTGAGCACTCTTAATCTTGCTGAGCATGCCTCCCGTGCCAAATTTACTTCCAGCACCGCCCGCTGATTTAATGATTTCGTCCGTAATTTCAGTAACGTGTTCGCGAAGTTTGGCATCATCATAGATATTTGGATTTTTATCGTAAAGTCCGTCAATATCTGATAACATGATTAACAAATCTGCTTTGGTTACCTTGGCTACAATCGCTGAAAGTCGGTCATTATCACCAAATTTTGTCGTGTGGTCCATTTCATCAACGCTAATAGCATCGTTTTCGTTAACGATTGGCACAATTCCCATTGTTAATAACATTTCAAAGGCATTAGTGAAATTTTCTAAGCTTTCAGGATATTCAATAACATCACGTGTAATCAACAGCTGACTAACTTCTGTCTGATAATGCGAAAAGATTTGAGAATAAAGGCTCATCATGGCAACCTGCCCAACACTTGACACCGCCTGTTGACGTGCAATTTCTGTCGGACGTTTGTCCATATTTAACACATTGAGCCCAAAACCCATGGCACCAGATGACACCAAAATAACATCTTTTCCTTTATTCATCAAGCTAGAGATAACAAAAGCTAGTTGGTCAATTTTTTCAAGATTAATTTTGCCATTTGGCATGACAAGCGAGCTTGTCCCAATTTTTATAACAATTCGATTAACAGTTTCAAAATTTCGTTTCATATGCCTATTATACACTAAAAAAACAGTCCGAGGAACTGTTTTTATTAGCTTTATTACGAAATCAATGGGATTTTTAACACAATACCCTTTAGAAGATTTTGAAAGGGATTAAAGCTCTTCACCATTTGAAGCAATGACTTGTTTATACCAGTCAAATGATTTTTTCTTACTGCGACGTAAAGTGCCCTGACCTGCGTCATCTCGGTCAACATAGATAAAACCGTAACGTTTACTCATTTGACCTGTACTGGCTGAAATCAAATCAATACAGCCCCAGCTGGTGTAGCCCATTAACTCAACACCATCGATTTCAACAGCATCTTTTAAAGCAATAATATGCTTGCGCATATAATCAATACGATAATCATCTGCCACATACCCATTTTCATCAGGGACGTCCTTAGCACCAAGACCATTTTCAACAATGAATAATGGCTTTTGATAACGGTCATAAAGCTGATTTAAGGCATTACGTAACCCCAACGGATCAATTTGCCAGCCCCATTCTGTTGATTCTAAATTAGGATTTTTTATCGAGCGGAAAAGGTTGCCAGTTGTTGTTTCATAATCCTCCTCAAAACCACTTACTGTACGTGATGAATAATAAGAGAAAGAAACAAAATCAACAGTATTTTTCAAACACTCTAAATCACCATCTAACATCTCCAACTCAATCTGTTCACGTTCAAACATTTTTTTCGCATAATTTGGATAATAACCACGCGCTTGAACATCAATAAAGAAGTAATTCTTACGATCACTATCAATGGCTTCTTTGTAATCTTCTGGACGACAAGAGTAAGGATAATGCATACCACCTGCTAACATACACCCAATTTGATTTTCAGAATCAATATCGTGTGCTATTTTAGTCACCAAACTTGAAGCGACTAATTGATGATGAGCTGCTTGATACATGAGTTGTTTCTTATTATCTCCTTCTTTAAAAATAAGCCCACCACCTACAAAGGGACTATGAATCAGGATATTAATTTCATTGAATGTCAACCAATAGTTGACCAAACCTTTGTAAGCTGTCATAACCGTTTGCGCATAACGGACATAGGCATCTACTAAATGACGGTCACGCCAACCACCATAACGTTTAATTAAACTGACTGGTACATCAAAATGTGCCAAAGTCACAAGAGGTTCAATACCATATTTTTTCAATTCTTCAAAAATACCACGGTAGAAATCAAGTCCTGCCTGATTTGGCATCTCATCATCTCCATTTGGAAAAATACGAGTCCACGAAATTGACATACGATAAACTTTGAAACCAAGCTCTGCAAATAATTTAATATCGTCTTTATAATGATGGTACATGTCAATAGCTTCTTTGGCAGGATAAAAATGATTATCATCCCACTCTAAATGTTCTATTTCACCACTAGAAATTGTGGCTCTGTCTTTTCCAATAGGTAATAAATCAACATTTGACAAGCCACGACCACCTTCTAAGACACCACCTTCAGCTTGATTGGCTGCCGTAGCACCGCCCCATAAAAAATTTTCTGATAAAACCATTTTCTCCCTCCGCATGTTATAATATTTTAAAATTACTTTAGCATTTCTGGAAAACGACTTCAATGAGTCCAAAACGACTTGGCAAAAGGTTTCATTTTAAATTAAGTCAACTAGAAAAAGCTGAAACAAAATTTCATCAGAAAGGATTTTTTATGACACTATTACAAGATATTGAGTATCTAGCTCAGACACGTAAAGATTCCAAAAAAGACATTGCAAACTTTATTTTGACTCATAAAACAGAGTTAGCTCATTTAACACTAGATGATATTCAAAATCAAGCGTATATTTCAAAATCGTCTTTAGTTCGCTTTGCTAAATCTTTGGGATTTTCTGGTTGGAAAGAATTTTTAGTGCCTCTAATGGAAGAAATTCATCAAGAGAATCATTATTTTTCTGATGTTGACCCAGATGTTCCCTTTACCAAAAACGATGATAATCTGACCTTAGCAAGAAAGATTGCACAACTTCAAATAGCAAGTATTGAGGATAGCTTAGCTCTACTAGATGATGCTCTACTAACACAAGCGGCCTATTCCATCAAAAAAGCAAAACGTGTCGCCATTTTTGGTATCAGTCCTAATAATATTTTAGCCGAAGTTTTCCGACGACGTATGGCTGGTATTGGGAAAATCATTGAAGTTCCACGTAATGACGAAATGGGCTTGACTTCTCTATCCTTAACATCTGAAGATTTAGCTATTTTGATTTCCTACTCTGGTCAAATTGTTCAATTTCCACATCATTTACTGGAACATCTTAGCGATTGCGACGTGACAACACTTGCTATCACCAGCCAAGAAAAATCACCATTGGCACAATTTTGTGACTTCACGCTTCCGATTTCTGGACGAGAGCAAATCGTTGGAAAAATTTCAGGCTTTGCTTCAGAAGAGTCAATCTTATTCATTCTCAATATCCTCTACGCAACTTATTTTTCATTAGACTATGAAATAAATCTATCTTATAAACAAAAAATGGCAGAGCTCCTAGAAACTGGACGTCAAGATAAGCATATATAACTTGAAATAAAATTTCATTTTTAAAGCGCTACCATTTATGAAAATGAAACCTTTTTCCATCCCCTTTCCTAAGTCTTGAAAGGGCTTTTTTGCTGTGATAATCTTATCTCGAAAAAAACAAAAGGGAGACAAGATTATGTCAAAAGAATATCAAACATTGGCTACCCAAATTATTGCCTTAGTTGGTGGTAAAGAAAATGTTGCTAACGTTTATCATTGTCAAACACGACTACGCTTTACGCTTGTTGATAACCTAAAAGCTGATACCGAAGCTCTTGAAAAGCTCGACGGCGTAACAAAGGTTATTATCAATGCTGGACAATACCAAATCGTCATTGGAACACACGTTGCAGATGTCTTTGAAGAAATTGAAAAGCTCGTTGAAATATCACAAGATACTACTACCCAAGAGAAAAAAGGCATTTTTGATACTATCATTGATTTTGTCGCAGGAACTTTCCAACCAATCATCCCCGCACTCTCTGGGGCTGGTATGGTAAAAGCTGTTTTAGCACTTCTTGTCGTTTTCAATGTCATCACCACTGATTCACAAACCTATTACATGCTTAATGTATTTGCAGATGGTGTATTTTACTTCTTACCAATTCTCATTGCCTTTACTCAGGCACAAAAACTCAAATGTAACCCTATTTTAGCTGCAGGTGTCGCTGCCATGCTTTTACACCCAAATTGGTCGGCGCTTGTGACTGCTGGAGATGCTGTCAACTTCTTTAACGTCATTCCATTTACACTAGCAAGTTATGGTTCAAGTGTTATCCCTATTATTCTCATCATTTTTGTCCAATCTTATGTTGAGAAATTCTTAAACAAACACATTCCAAAATCAATCAATATTGTTTTTGTTCCAATGCTAACTTTCCTTATCATGGGAACATTAGCTTTCTCAGTTCTTGGGCCAATTGGAGCCATTGTCGGAAATTACTTAGCTACCGTTTTCACATTCTTAGCAGAAAATGCAAGCTGGGCACCTGCTTTAATCATTGGAACATTCTTACCGATTATGGTGATGTTTGGTATCCATAACGGTGTTGCCCCACTTGGAATCATGCAAATGTCTCAACTAGGTTATGACTCAATCTTTGGTCCTGGGTGTGTCTGTTCAAATATGGCACAAGCAACAGCTGGTGCAGTCGTTGCTTTCGTAACAAAGGATAAAACAACCAAAGAAACAGCTATTCCTGGTTCTATCACAGCCTACATGGGAATTACCGAACCTCTTCTTTATGGTGTTAATCTACCCAAACGCTATCCATTGATTGCTTCAATGATTGGTGGAGGACTTGGTGGTCTTTATGCTGGTTTAACACATGCTCACCGATTTGCGACTGGTTCTTCTGGACTTCCAGCAGTTCTTCTCTATATTGGTGATAACACAATGACTTATTTTTACAATATTATCATTGCTATTGTCATTAGCATCATTTCAACTGCTATTATTACCTTTGTCCTTGCCAAACACTTCGAAAAAGAAGAAACTACTGACAACCTTGATACAACACAAGCTCCTGTCATTACAGGTCAAGAAGTCATGTCTCCATTGACTGGTGAAGTTCTCCCTATTGAAAAAGCTGAAGATGAAGTTTTTGCATCAAAAGTTATGGGAGACGGTGTTGTTATCTTACCAGAAGCAACCGATGTCTATGCCCCATTTGATGGTACTATCGCAACTCTCTTTCCAACTAAACATGCTATTGGACTTGTCTCAGACAAGGGAGCAGAGATTCTCATTCATATTGGTATCAATACCGTAGATCTCAACGGAGAAGGATTTAAAGCCTTCGTTAAGCAAGGAGATTCCGTCACAAAAGGTGACAAATTAATTTCATTTGATAAATTAGCTATTGAAAACGCTGGCTACTCTAGCCAAACAATGGTCATCATTACAAACGGTTCTAATTATAATCAAATCATTAAACACGACAATCAATTTAGCCAAACTGGTGATTTGATTTTAGAATTAAAGAAATAAAAAAAGCGGAAAAATTCCGCTCCTAAACTCTCCTCAAAATAACTTGGGGAGAGTTTTTTATAACTTTTTCCAAAATGTGTGGTAAATCACTATTTGAGAAGCGATTCCTATCAAAACAGCCAGTATTGCAAACAAAACATTCGCCAACAGAACATCTTTGAGTAAAGCTCCGAGTAAAAATGTGCCTGCCCCTAGACTTCCACCTACTACTAAGGCAATTAGGATAATAGCGAGGGTCAGCCATTGTCCTGCGTGACGGTTAAAAAGTTGGGTCACATCTTGCCATTTTAAATCAAGAAATTTAAAATCACGGCGATACATAAGTTGTCCCTGAAGCAAGATACTCGCAAGAAGTCCTAGGATAAAGAAAATGACCAACACTAGCGGTGCTTTTAAGACAAACAAGCCCACTAATAAATAAACGATAGCTGGAACAAGTGCTTGGAGTCCTACCAGCGTTAAAAATTTTTGAACAAGAAAATCCTTGAAATTGACTGGTAGAGCTTTAAAGAAAGTCAGATTTTCTTTTTCTAATGAAATCCCAACCCCAACAAATGAGCTTGGCGTGCTACAAAAACTTCCCAAAACAATTCCGATAAGCATTGCCACACCAAAATAATCATTCGGCACTTCAGCCAAACTAACCCCATTTGTCACACTCGGTGTGATAAAAATCACCACATAAATCAAAGGCAATAGATAAGTTTGTGTCAGCAAGGTCGCATTTTGTAATGTTGACATATGGTGACGAATCATCATCGTTTTCAACGATTTACCTTTCAACGCTTTTTGAGATGCTGACGATACTTTTTGTTTCGGCTTAGATTTAGGCTTAGCATAAAGAACTTCTTTGTAATACGTTGGCATCAACCATTTGACAACCCCAACTGTTAAAATCATCAACACTAACAAAGGTAGCCAAAAATTAAGAACAGTCGCTGATTGAAATGGTGCTTTTACCACGTCATAAAAACCACGAAAATATGGTAAAACAGTATGGTCTGCAAGGGCAACATTATCATCATAAGTCATGTTTTGACTGTTGATAACATTCATGTAAAGAATGGCACCGACTGCTCCAATCGTTGATATAGACATGAGAACAGTCGAGACGATTTTTCGGTGCTGACTTCGAAGAATGATTTTTCCCACAAAACTATTAAGATAAAGTGCCAACAAAATCACAGCCGCAAACAGAACAAAAAAGAGGATAATTGTCAACGGAATCGCTAGTACAAGCCCTGCTATTTGCCAGTAAGCGATAAAAAACAAGGACAAAAGTGGCATTAAAAATGTAATGCCCATACCAAAACTGGAAATCACTTTTGCCATATAAAGTTCACTCGATTTAATCGGCAAATGTGCATAAAGCCGAACATCATCGCTCTCATAAAAAATGCTATACATGGCTGAAAAAGCATTTAGAGTTGCCATGATAAAGAAAATCGCTATGTAAAAAGAGAAATACCCTGGGAAATAACGAAAATCAATGTTAGCATACATAGAAATGTAAATAACCGCAAACAAAAGGCTGAGGAGAATTTGCTGGCGCATCACACTCTTATAAGCCGAAAAACCTTTGCTTGGTTTACGTTCTTGTTTTCGCTTTGCCGCCGTGACAGACTGTGGGCTAGAATAGAGGATATTAATCTTGGTTAACTCCCAAACTGTTGACCAATTCATACGCCTATCCCTCCTCTTGCGCTTTACGCCCTGCTAATTCAAGATAGATTGTTTCCAAATCTTTATCAGGGTGATTAGCTTTTAAGTCATCTAAGGTACCGATAAAAATCAACTTGCCATCTTTTAAAATTCCAATACGGTCACAAAGTTGCTCCGCAACAGCAAGAACATGTGTTGAGAAAAGAACCGTATTGCCACCACGCGCGTGCTCTTTCATCATTTCTTTCAAATCAAACGATGCTTGTGGGTCAAGCCCTGTCAAAGGTTCATCTAAAATCCAAATATCTGGATTTGATATCAGAGCACCAATAAGAATCACTTTTTGACGCATACCGTGTGAAAAACTATCAATCAAATCATTGATATTCTCCGCAATATCAAACAAATGTGACAATCGTTCAATCCGTTCATCAGTGAGCTTATCATCAACGTCATAAATTTTAGCTAAAAAATGCCAGTATTCTATCGCCGTTAAGTTCAGGAAAATATCAGGTGAATCAGGCACGTAACCAATGCGTTTTTTGATATCATCACGGTGCTCAGAAAGAGGTAACTCATCAACATATACCTCACCATAGCTCGCTTCAATGATTGACGTTAAAATGCTAATCGTCGTTGTTTTTCCTGCACCATTATGCCCAATCAAGCCAAAAATTTCGCCATTAGCAATGGTCATATTGACATCACTTAGTGCTTCCTTATCACCATACAACTTTGAAACATGATCAAATCGAATCATCTGTATCTCCTTTCCCTACTCTCCTAACAATGGTTTTATCCATTTTGAAACTTCTTTGCTCTTTCGGTAATCCGCAGCAAATTCCTGTGTCAACTGTTTCAATGATTTTGCCCCCTTTGGCAGCGAAAAATCATGCCTTGTACTATACAAATTTAACTGACGGTCAAGGTGAAGAGCGCTCAACCCAGCATCTCCAGACCTAATCACCTCATTTGACGCAGAAAGTAAGATTTTTGACAAATCGTTATCTTGACGAATGGTCATATCTTCATAAGCATTCCTAATTGCTTTGTATAATTCACTGCACTTCTCTTCCATAAAATCCCCCTAAAATTTTATTTGTACTATTAAAGTAACACAAAAATATTTTTATTCTATCTTACCTTTTCAGCTATCATTTGTCAAATAATTATAAAAACCCTCCTTGAAAACAAGGAGGGTTTCAGTTAGTTATTAATTACAATGATTCGTAAAGATTTACAGCGTTATCAACTGTGAAGCCGTATTCTTCAAAGATTTTATTGCCTGGTGCAGATGCGCCCCAAGTATCGATTGTAAGAGTTTTACCTTGGAGACCAACGTATTTGCCCCAACCAAAGCTTGAACCAGCTTCGATAGCCAAACGTTTTGTGACGTTAGCTGGAAGAATGCTTTCTTTATAAGCAACGTCTTGTTCGTCAAAGATGTTTTGTGCTGGCATTGAAACCACACGAACATGAACACCTTTTGCTTCCAAAGCAGCTTGCGTATCAAGCGCCAATTTCACTTCAGAACCTGTTGCAATAAGGATACCGTCAAGATCACCTTTTGCTTCTGAAAGGATATAAGCACCTTTATTAACACCTTCTGCTGCCAATTCTTTTGTCCCTTCAAGAACAGGAAGATTTTGACGTGTCAAGATGAGCATTGTTGGACGATCAGTTTCAGCAAGAGCACGTTTCCATGCAGCATTTGTTTCGTTACCGTCAGCAGGGCGGATAACATTAAGGTTAGGCATAGAACGAACGCTAGCCAATTGTTCAACTGGTTCGTGAGTTGGTCCGTCTTCACCGACAGCGATTGAATCATGCGTCATGACATAAACCGTTGGTAATTGTTGAAGAGCAGCCATACGAACAGCTGGAAGAAGGTAGTTTGAGAATACGAAGAATGTACCACCGTAAACACGAGTACCACCATGAAGGGCAATACCGTTCATGGCAGCTGCCATGGCAAATTCACGCACACCAAACCAAATATTGCGACCAAGGTAGTTGTCTGGTTGGAAATCAGATTCTACTTTGACCATTGTATTGTTTGATGCAGAAAGGTCAGCTGAACCACCCCAGAATGATGGCACTTGTGCTGAGATTTGTTGGATAGCTTGTTGACTTGATGAACGGCTAGCAAGGCTTGTACCAATTTCGAAATCTTCAAGTGTCACGTCAACTGGTTTGTTAGCGAATGCTGCTTTGTATTCAGCGGCTAATTCTGGATAAGCAGCTTCGTATTCACGGAATTTAGTATCCCATTCATTTTCAGCAGCTTCACCACGGAATTTGATACCAACTTCAAAGCGTTTAGCCACCTCTTCTGGTACTGTGAATTCTGGATATTCCCAACCGTAAGATTTTTTAGCGTAAGCAATGCCATCAACGCCAAGAGGGGCACCGTGAACAGCTGATGTTCCTTGTTTTTCAGCACCGAAACCAATGATTGTTTTCACTTCGATAATAGATGGTTTTTCAGTTTCAGCTTTTGCTTCTTCGATAGCTTTAGCAATCGCTTCAAGGTCATTACCATCTTTAACTAAAATGTGTTGCCAACCGTAAGCTTCAAATTTACCTTTGATATCTTCTGTGAAAGCTTTTGATGTTGGACCGTCAAGTGAAATGTCGTTTGAATCGTAAAGAAGGACTAATTTGCCAAGTTTAAGATGTCCAGCAAGGCTGGCAGCTTCTTGACTGACACCTTCCATCAAGCAGCCGTCACCATGCAAAGCATAAGTGTAGTGGTCAACGATATTAAATCCTGGTTTGTTAAATTTAGCTGCTAAGTGAGCTTCTGCCATTGCCATACCAACAGCATTGGCAATCCCTTGCCCAAGAGGTCCAGTTGTAGCTTCAACACCGTCTGTATGATTGACTTCTGGGTGACCTGGTGTTTTTGAACCCCATTGACGGAAATTCTTCAAATCATCAATGCTAACATTGTAACCTGATAAATGAAGAAGACTGTATAAAAGGGCAGAACCATGTCCTGCAGATAGTACAAAACGATCTCGGTTAGACCAAGAACGGCTTGTCTTCGGATTAACATTCATTACATGATTCCAAAGAACATAAGCCATAGGTGCAGCTCCCATTGGAAGACCAGGGTGACCTGAATTAGCTGCCTGAATGGCATCAATTGAGAGCGTACGGACAGTATTGACTGCCAACTGATCAATAGCATCAAATGTCATGAGTGAAACCTTTCTGTTTTTAAGGACTTATAGTATTATTGTTCGGATTCTATTATATCATAAATAATTAGAGTTTTTAAAACAAATTATTATTCGACTTTATTTTTAAACGTTTCCCAGTCTTTAGTAAAGTTTTTTATGCCGCTTGTCGTCAAAGGATGTTTGGTCATTTTATCAAAAACAGCATCTGGAATGGTAGCAATATGAGTACCTCGTTTCGCAACGTTCTCAACATGAACTGTATTACGAATGCTGGCTGCAATGATTTCCGTATCAAAGCCATAAAAATCAATGATTTCTCGCAAATCTGAAATCAATTGGTAAGCATCTGT
>Ga0129310_1000396_pt1 | contig 54456 bp, 43 predicted proteins | sample Go1ome_2_FD_94433 | JGI IMG/M metagenome (GOLD analysis project Ga0129310, IMG submission 94433) | Western lowland gorrila individual fecal microbial communities from Wisconsin, USA - Go1022A metagenome | ecosystem: Host-associated > Mammals > Digestive system > Large intestine > Fecal | place...
AACAAAAGGATAATTGAGCGTTGTATATCTTTCCCCCGCCTGCGGCGGGGGAAAGATATACGCCAAGAACCTTAAGTTCTGTATAGCCGCTGTTTTTGTGGTGTGTCAGCGGGATAACCACATAATAAAATTTGAGTTTCCACGCGTATCGAAGAGAGAAAAGTGGATAATACCCCCCATTGGGGTAATAAGGAGGATATAAAAATGAGCATTTTCTACAACGAAAAAGAACGCGCTTTCAAACTGCGCGCAAAGGACACCGACTATATGCTGAAAGTCATAAACGGTGAGTATCTCGGACATGTCTACTACGGCAGAAAAGTCCCCGATGAAGACCTCAGCTACCTGCTGAGATTTGACGAAAGTCCTTTCACACCCGAACAGAATGACCGCGACAGAGCAGTTTACCTCGATACCACTCCCTTCGAGTACCCATGCTTCGGTATAGGCGACTACCGTGAACCCGCTATGATGATAATGGACAGCAACGGCATGTCCACCTGTGACCTGCGCTATGTCAGCCATAAAATATATGACGGCAAGCCAGCTTTAGACGGTATGCCCGCAACTTTCGCCACCGAAAACAGCCCCGCGCAGACCCTTGAGATAACCATGAAAGACAGCCACGCTGAAATAGAAGCTGTCCTCGTCTACTCGGTGTTTGAAAACCTCGATGTCATCACCCGTTCGGTAAGATTTACCAATGTAGGCAGTAAGCCCGTCAAGCTGACAAGGGCACTCTCTGCATGCGTTGAGTTCGATACCGATAAGATGGATATGATAACACTGAACGGTTCGTGGGCAAGAGAACGCTGGGTAGAACGCGCACCGCTCCATCACGGCAAGCAGAGTGTCGATTCCTGCAAGGGCGAGTCCTCTCACCAGAGCAACCCTTTTGTTGCCCTCTGCGCACATAACGCCGATGAGGATATGGGTGAAGTCTTCGGCTTTAACTTCGTATATTCGGGCAACTTCTTCGCACAGGCTGAAGTTACCCAGCATAAAAAGACCCGCTTCGTGATGGGCATAAATCCCCTCGATTTTGAGTGGCTTCTCGATGCAGGCGAAACTTTCACCGCTCCCGAAGTCGTAATGGTACACTCCGATGAAGGTATAGGCAAAATGTCCCGCACTTTCCACGACCTCTACCGCGAGAACCTCATTCGCGGCGAGTATAAGGATAAGCGCCGCCCCATACTTATCAACAACTGGGAAGCTACTTACTTCAATTTCAACACCGAAAAACTCATAGATATAGCTAAGGAAGCCTCAAAGCTGGGCATTGAGATGCTGGTAATGGACGACGGCTGGTTCGGTCACCGCGACAGCGATAATTCTTCACTGGGCGACTGGTTCGTTTATGAAAAGAAGATAAACGGCGGTCTTAAACACCTCGTTGAAGAAGTCAACAAGCTGGGCATGAAGTTCGGCATATGGTTCGAGCCTGAAATGATATCCCCCGACTCCGAACTTTACAAGGCTCACCCCGACTGGGCTATCCAGATAAAGGGCAGACCCCTCACTCTCTGCCGCGAGCAGTATGTGCTCGACTATTCGCAGAAAGAAGTGCGCGACTACGTTTACAGCATGATGCGCGATATCCTCGATAACGCCAATATCGAATATATCAAGTGGGATATGAACCGCCAGCTGACCGAAGTAGGCTCAAACTTCCTGCCGAAGGAAAGACAGCGCGAACTGTGGCACAGATACGTGCTGGGCGTTTACGACCTCATGAACAGGCTGACCACCGATTACCCCCATATCCTGCTGGAAAACTGTTCGGGCGGCGGCGCAAGGTTCGACCCCGCTATGCTCTATTATTCACCGCAGATATGGTGCTCGGACGATACCGATGCCATCGAAAGACTGAAAATACAGCATGGTACTTCAATGTGCTACCCCTGTTCCGCTATGGGCGCACATGTTTCTGACTGCCCGAACCATACAGTCGGCAGAAATACCCCGTTCAAGACAAGAGGTCATGTGGCTATGGTCGGTACTTTCGGCTATGAACTCGATGTCACCCGCATACCCCAGCAGGATAGGGATATGATACCCGCCCAGATAGAGGAATTCAAGAAGTATAACCCCCTCGTGCGCACAGGCGACCACTACCGCATCGGCAATATGTTCGAGGATAACACATGGGACGCATGGATGTTCGTGGCTAAGGACAAGAGCGAAGCACTGTTTGAATTTGTGCAGGTAATGGGCAGACCGAACATGCGTTCCCGCAGGATAATGCTCAAAGGTCTTGACCCCGATGCTTATTACTACGAGGAAAGCGAACCCGATAAACTGCTTTCGGGCGCAGCACTGATGAATGCAGGCATCAACGTTGCCAAAATATGGGGCGTTGACGGCATAAGCGGCGACTTTTCCTCTAAGATACTGCACTTTGTACGCAGGTAAGCCATGCCGGTACAGAAGATACAGGGCTATAACTGCATGATAGTCCTCTCGCCCGCAGGCGATGAGTGGCTTATGTGCAAAAGAAGAAAAGACCCCTATAAAGGACTTTACAATCTGGTGGGCGGCAAGATAGAAGTCGGTGAGGACGGTGAACACGCCGCCTACCGCGAACTTTTTGAAGAAACTTCCATCACCGCCGAACAGATCACCCTCGAAAGACTGATGACATTTGATTACCCGCTGGACGGCTGTTATGTCGAAGTATGGGCAGGTCAGCTGAAACAGCCCGCAGAAGTCAGCGGCGATGAGAACGAACTCTGCTGGCTTCCGCTGACAGAGGACTTCTTCGATATGAAAAAGTTCGCAGGTGAGGGCAATATAGGTCATATGCTGGAAATACTGAAACTTCACCCCGAAAGATGGAATGTTAAGCTGTGATCTGCGGCAATACATATATTGATAGGGAAAAAGTGATGACCATATCAAAAAATCAGAAAGCGCATCTTCCCGAATATAGGGGAAGATGCCGCTTTTAATAAATGTTATATCTCGGTTTGGCAGTGTATCGTTCACCCGCCGAAGGCGAAGAAAAATATTAAAGAACAACAATTTTGTATGCTGTTATCCCGCTGATACACCAAAAAACGATGTTATATCGGGAATTTATAGCAATCCGCCTTAAAATTCAGACAAAATCCATATATCCGAGCTTTTGCGACTGGATTTTGTGAATTTAAATAGTTGGATTGCTATAAATATATTTGGCGGTCATCTTTCCTCGTTATAAAGGTATTTTTGGTGGCGTGCCAAAGGGATAGTCATAATTTTGTATCATCGGCAATACACATCAAAATCGGGAGAAAGCTAACTAACATAAGGAGAATACTATGTCAACAATTTGTGCCATATCCACCCCCGTTGCTGAGGGCGGCATATCTGTCATAAGGATAAGCGGCGAAAATGCCCTGAATGTGGCGGAAAAAATCTTTGCGCCCCATACCTGCCCGTCAGTGGCGGGTATGGCAGGCTATACCTGCGCATACGGGCAGATAAATGATAACGGCAGGGCTGTCGATGACGGTGTGCTGACCGTCTTCCGCGCACCGCATTCGTATACGGGCGAAGATGTCTGCGAGATATCCTGTCACGGCGGTATATATGTCACAAAGCGGGTACTCAGGCTTTGCCTTGAAAACGGCGCTGAACCCGCACAGGCAGGCGAGTTCACCAAACGCGCCATGCTCAACGGCAAACTTTCGCTGACACAGGCAGAAGCCGTCATGGATACCATCGCCGCACAGGGCGAATATGCGCTGGCTTCCGCTAATCTTACAAGAAAAGGCAGTCTTTTCGGGCGCATCGATAAAGTCACTAAAGAACTGGTGAAACTGCTGGGCGAACTGGCGGCGTGGGTAGACTATCCCGAAGAAGACCTCCCCGCCGTTGAAGAGAACGCATTGCGCGAAAGTCTTAAAAACGCCGTTTCCGTCACAGGCAGACTGCTTGCTGACAGCGATAACGGCATGCTGATAAAAAACGGCATCGACACTGTGATAGCAGGCAGACCGAATGTCGGAAAATCCACACTCATGAACCTGCTGCTGGGCTATGACCGCTCGATAGTTACCGAAGTCGCAGGCACTACCCGCGATGTCATAGAAGAAAGCGCCCGTCTTGGTGAACTTATCTTCCGCCTCTCCGATACGGCAGGCATTCGCGATACCGAAGATAAAGTCGAGAAAATAGGCGTTGAAATGGCACAGAAACGCCTTGAAGAATGTATGCTCGTAATAGAAGTGTTCGATACCTCAGTAAAGCCCGATGATGATGATACCGCACTTTTGGAAAAAGTAAGGTCGCTGGGCAAAAGGGCGCTGATAGTCCTTAATAAATCAGACCTTGAAAGCGCTGTGGGGGAAGATTTTTTCCGCGAATACTGCGAAAATATCGTCTACATTTCAGCTAAAGACCCCAATGACCGTGAGAAGATACAGCATGCTCTCGAAAAAATATTCACACCCGAAAATTATGATGCAGACAGTACGATCTTTGCCAATGAAAGACAAAGGGGCTGTCTGGTGAAAGCAAATAAAAATCTGACTGCCGCACTGGAAGCACTTGAAATGGGTGAAACTTTAGATGCAGTCACCGTAATGATAGATTATGCCGCAGATTCACTGCTTGAACTGACAGGCGAGAAAGCGACAGAAGCCGTAGTAAGTGAAGTATTCTCAAAATTCTGTGTAGGCAAATAATATATATAATTCATAATATAAAATTCATAATTCATAATTATTGGCATGAACGAAAGTGAGCCGTTTTAGCATGAAACAGAGCGAACTATGACGCAGACAAAGTGGGGAAAGAACACAAAGCTGTGCGCGAGAAAAAGCGGTCGGTCAAGCCCGCCGCCAGAGGGCTTGCGGGAGTTTGAGGGCAGAGCCCTCAATCGTGGAAGCAGAAAGCAAAACGACAAACAAAATTAGTTGGGCGAACAAAGCGAAAGCCCACAAGCGGCGCAAAAACAGCATTATTCCGAACAAAGAGCGGGCAATTCGCCAAGAAAAGAGCGTGCGCAAATCCCTTGATAAACACAAAACCATGTGCGGGTGCGAATTGCCCGCGTTATTCTAGCCGAACAGCGATAGCGTCTTCGGCGGTCGTGGCGCAGTCCAAAGGATAAGAACGGCAAACTATCTTCTACACAGCATTGATGTTATTATAGCAATCCAACTTTTTAAATTCACAAAATCCAGTCGCAAAAGCTGGGATTTATGGGTTTTGTGACTGGATTTTGTCTAAATTTTAAGGCGGATTGCTATAGGCGGCGGAATAGTGTTCTATGCGAGTGTGTGCAGGTCAAACGGCGGTAGTTCGGCATTCGCACACCAAAAATCTGATACCCGTTTTTTCAACATTCAAACCGTCCCGTTGTTAAAAACTTCGGGGCGGTTTTTCACAAAAAAACGCACTACAAAGATGTTCCGCAGGAGTGGTGAAATATTGTGAAAAACGCCTAAATTTCATATTCAGGCAAAAAAAGTTTGAAAAGCTCTTGAAAGTTTGCGACAAAATGTTGTATAATAAAGTAGAGTAGACTTTGCATAGTGCTGTAAAGTCGGAAAGGAGCAGGCTATGGATAAGGACGAGAATATCACCGAAGAAGAAATAACGGAAGAAAAGGTCGCCGAACAGGAAAATGTTCAGGAAAGTGAGAACGACGACATGGCTGACCTTATAATGGCTGCTGACCTCAATGAATATGATGAAAATGAAGAAACAGCTGATGAACATGAAGAGATCGCTGAGGAGATAGAACCTCTGCCCGATGATGAGCCTGTGACCGATGAAGAAGATCAGCCTGATGAAGAGCCGATGCCCGAAGAGGATAAGGCGGAAGAAAATGTTCCCGCTGAAACAGTCATTATCAGGCACAGACCAAGACTTTTCAGACCTATCCTGTTTTTTATCATCGTGTGCTTCTGTATAATAGCGGGCGCTGATATCATATCTCAGCAGAATGAGATAGAACAGCTCGAACAGGAAACTGTTATGATGTCAGGCAAGATAGAGGAAACAAAGCAGAAAAATGATGAGTATACCGCTCTGCTGGGTGCCGATGAAGATGAGTTCATGGAGAGAGTGGCGGTCGAACAGCTGGGTTATTCGTACCCAAACGAGAAACGCTATTATATAGTAAACAAGTCAAAAGAAAAGTAAACTGCGGCGGCGCCGGATAAACGTCTGCCGAGAATTATAAAAGTGAGGAAGTAAAAACTAAATGCAGCTTGAAGTAGGAAAGATCTATGAGGGAAAAGTAACAGGTATCACAAAGTTCGGCGCTTTTGTCGAACTGGATAAGGATACAACAGGTATGGTACATATCTCTGAGGTGGCGAATACTTTCGTAAATGAGATAAAAGACCATTTGCAGGAGGGTCAGACCGTTAAGGTAAAGGTGCTGAGTCTGGGTGAGGACGGAAAGATATCCCTCTCCATCAAAAAGGCACAGCCCGCACCCCAGCGCAGACCCGCTGAACGCGGCGGCAGACCGAACGGCGGCGCACCTCGCGGCGACAGGGGCGACAGAAATGATAAAAGACAGGGCGGCAGACCTCAGCAGGGTTCTTTCAGACCCAGAAGAGATGACAGACCTCCGCAGGATTTCAGCAAGAATCCACCCCCGATATATGACCCGAACCAGAATTCGGGCAATGCTGATTTTGAGGATATGCTGAGCAAATTCAAAGCCTCCAGTGATGAGAAGTTCTCTGACCTGAAAAAGATCACCGATAATAAAAGGCGTTCACCCTCGCGCAGAAAGTGAGTTGAGGGAGAGATATGGATAAATTCAAGAAAGGGTTTGCGTTCATATTCTTTATGCTGGCAGGTATAGTGCTGGGCGCTTTCCTCGCTATAGTCTGTGAGAACCAGCCATATGTTTACTGGATGAGTTGGGGCAAGGATCTCGGCATAGAAAGTTTCTCGGTGGATCTTTATGTTATAAAATTCAGTCTTGGACTGATGGTGCATGCTACTATCTCGCAGATAGTCACAATACTTATCGCGCTGATAGCATTCGCTAAAATAGGCAAAAGCATATGAAGAAGCTGTTTGCGGCGGCGATGGTCATTTTTGCTGTCGGTCTTTCGGCTTGCGGAAAAGTCGGGGATAAGGCAGGCGGCGCACTGATAAAACAGGCGCGTGAAGAATATACTTCACTTGACAGCGCCAGAGTTGTGATGACCGATATGTCAACAGGTGAAGAAGCCCAGAGTTTTACTTTCAAATACGATGAAAAGGATACGCTGGTGTATTCTTACTACGGCAAAAGCGCCAACAGTGAGTATGCCCAGTATAATAACGGGCTGGAAAGTTTCACCTACGAGAACGGTAAGGTCAGCCATATGTCAAAGGGCGATGCTGATTTTGTGCGGTATACCCGCAAACTTCCTCACCCGCAGGCAGATGCGGGTCTGCTGATATACAGCCCCGAAAACATAACCGAAGCTAAGGAAGAAACTGTCGATGGCGGCATAAAAGTCACCCACGTATACGATGCGGAAAAGATAGGTGCGCAGGTCGAAGAAGGCAGTGTCAAAGGGTTTCGGGCTGAGTATATGTTTGATAATGACGGTAAGCTGAAATATTTTGACGAGATAACCGATGCCGAAAATAACGGCAGTGCAGTCACCTACGATTATCGGGTCGAGATAACTCAACAAAACAGCGTTGACACTGTTGAAAATACAGTAAAGCGTTTTATTGAAGAATAAAATTCGGGCGGAAATTTTCCGCCTGTTTTTGTAAGGTGGGATCGGTATGAAATACTTGAACGAAGCGGCAGAAATGTCCGCTCAGGAGGAAAATGCCGCAGTAAGCAGAGATAAGACCATTATCAGAACGAGCATAGTCGGTATCGGTGCTAATCTGCTGTTGGCAGGATTCAAAGCGGTCGTCGGCGTGATAAGCGGGTCTATCGCTATCGTGCTGGATGCTGTAAATAACCTGAGCGATGCGGCATCTTCCGTAATAACCATCGCAGGCACTAAGCTGGCGGCTAAACACCCAGATAAAAAACACCCGTGGGGCTACGGCAGGATAGAATATCTGACTGCTATGGTCATCTCGCTTATCGTGCTTTATGCGGGTATAACATCACTGGTCGAGTCGGTCAAGAAAATACTCGTACCCGCCACACCCGATTATTCCACACCCTCGCTGATAATAGTCGGCGCGGCTGTTGCGGTGAAGATCGTGCTGGGCAGATATGTCAAAGGCGTGGGCGAAAAAGTCAACTCCGATTCGCTGATAAATTCAGGTACAGATGCCATGATGGACTCCGTCATCTCGGCGGCTACACTGGGCGCGGCGATAATCTACCTTACCCTGAATATCAGCCTTGAGGCTTTTCTCGGCGGTGTCATATCAATAGTCATAATAAAATCGGGTATCGAAATGCTGGGCGGTACTCTGTCGGAAATACTCGGTGAAAGGGTCAGCCCCGAAAAAGCCGCTTCCGTCATCGAAGCTGTCAAAAGCTGTCCCGATGTTATAGGCGCTTATGACCTCGTCCTGCACGATTACGGTCCCGACCAGACCAACGGTTCGGTGCATATCGAGGTCGCAGATACCCACACTGCCCACGAGATAGATACTATCATACATGATGTGACATCAAGGGTGTATACCAAAACAGGTGTCATACTGACAGCAGTCAGCATTTATGCCATGAACACACAGGTGCCTGAGATAGTCAGTCTGCGCAAACAGGTATGCGATGTAGTTATGTCGCATAAGAATATCCTACAGGTACACGGCTTCTATGCCGATATCGAAAACAAGTCGATGCACTTCGATATGGTGGTCAGCTTTGATGAAGAGGACAGACTGGCACTTTTCAGAAAAGCGCTGGAAGAAGTAAAATCTTCCCTGCCCGATTACGATGTCACAGCATCTCTCGATACCGATTACAGTCTTACAGAATAATGAGGAATAAATGTTAAAAAGATATTTAAGAGAACTTTACGGCGAAAAATATACCTACGTGTGCGAAGAAATGTTTGAAGGCATAATGGACGCGATATTCGGTATAATCTCAAATAACGACTACGACAAGATAACCGATGGCATGCCCATCTATGCGGGTTTCACGGTGTATAAGCTGAACAGGTACGATGATATGTATGAGATACTCGCCCCTGATTTCAGCGATAACGACCCCACCACCGCCTTCAAGACAGACCTTACCGAATCTTTTCTGGTCGAGTACAGACAGGCGGCGCTGGTGTCGGGACTGGGCATAACAGGCAAACCGTTCTACAGCACCGAAAATGTGCTTATAGAAGAAGGCGCACTTGAAGCCGATGAAGTCATAATGACAAGGGTGCCCACCGTTGACGGTTCGCGCTGGCAGATAGTAAAGGTAGGCGGCAGTGACGATGCTTTATCTTACCTGCCCGATTTCTACGAGATACCTGCCTGCCGACTGGTGAAAAACTACTCATGGGCGGCAGATGTGCTGGCACTGCCCGATAACTACAGCGTCAGGTTCAGAAAAGGCGAGATAAAAAAGATATACAGCGACAGCAAAAAGAAGCTGTACGGCTGATAAGGAGGAACATCAGATGGTGATAACCTACACCGAAGAGATAAACGGCATAAACTATACTTTTTCAGCTGATGAATCTCTAAGACTGCTGGCAGAACCTCTGCTGGAATGCCTTGAATATGATATCGCAAAGGAAAAGGTCAGGGACGGTTTCCGCATAGCTTCGGGATTTACCACATTTATGTTAAGCAAACACGGCGACGGTTACGATATCGCCGCCCCCGATTATACCGATGACCCGCTCACTGCCCTCACCACCGACCTGACCCTTGCACTGCATATACAGTACAGACAGGTGTTCTTACTGCGCAAACTCGGGCTTGTGGGCAAAGCTGTCAACTACTATGATATAATAGTGGTCACAAAGGGTGCGCTGGAAAAAGAAAATGTCTATATGCAGAGGTATAATGACGAAGATATCAAGGGCTGGGTGATAAACAGCTATGAGCATAATGAAAATGGCAAAGCTGCCCCCGCCGAAGATAACGAGTATGAAACTATACGCGCCTACGAACTGATAAAACTCCGCCCCGAATTGGTAGATGTGCTGTGCCTGCCCGATAACTATATAGCAGTGTTCGAGGGTGAAGAACTTAAAGCAGTTCTCAACGAAAATAATGACGACCTGTTGGAAAAGAATGATAAATAATTATGGTTATCCCCTTAACACACCACTGCAAAATACCTTTATCAATGAGGAAAAACTGAGTTGATGTTATCTTTAAAGGAAGTGCGGCGCTTTTTTATTTCATCGTAAAAACGACTTTGACAAACAATTCACATAATACCCTTGACAAATAAGCTGAAACGTGGTATGATAACAATAGTTAGTTTGTAATAACTATAATCAAGAGTTAGCTTAGGCTAACAAATTTACACAAAAGGAGTTATAACTATGGATTATCTTGAGATCGAAAAGGTAATAGGCAGAGAGATACTCGACTCACGCGGCAACCCTACCGTTGAGGCTGAGATCACTCTGGCAGACGGCACCGTTGCAAGAGGTACAGCACCTTCGGGCGCTTCTACAGGTGAGTTTGAGGCACTTGAACTGAGAGATGGCGACAAGAACAGATATCTCGGCAAGGGCGTGCAGAAGGCTGTTGAAAATATCAACACCACCATCGCAAAGACTATCACAGGTATGGACGCTTCGGATATCTATGCTATCGACAAGGCTATGATAAAGGCTGACGGTACTAAGGACAAGTCCAATCTGGGCGCAAATGCTATACTGGCAGTTTCCATCGCCTGCGCAAGAGCAGCTGCAGCTTCACTGGATATCCCGCTGTACAGATTTTTAGGCGGCATTCAGGGTACAAAGCTCCCTGTTCCTATGATGAACATTCTCAACGGCGGCGCACATGCTGACAGCGCAGTTGATACTCAGGAATTTATGATAATGCCTGTAGGCGCACCTTCTTTCAAGGAAGCGCTGAGATGGTGCGCTGAAGTTTTCCACAAGCTGAAGGCACTCATCAAGGAAATGGGCGACGTTACCGCTGTTGGTGACGAAGGCGGCTTTGCACCCAACAAGCTGAAGAGCGATGAAGAAGCAATCGAGAAGATACTGGAAGCTATCAAGGCAGCAGGTTTCGAGCCAGGTAAGGATTTCATGATCGCTATGGACGCTGCTTCATCTGAGTGGAAGAGCGAAAAGGGCAAGGGCTTCTACAAGCAGCCCAAGAGCGGCAAGGAGTTCACTTCCGACGAACTGATCGCTCACTGGGAGAGCCTTGTTGATAAGTACCCGATCATCTCCATCGAAGATGGTCTTGATGAAGAGGACTGGGAAGGCTGGCAGAGAATGACCGCTAAGATCGGTCATAAGGTACAGCTGGTAGGCGATGACCTGTTCGTTACCAACACCGAAAGACTTTCTAAGGGCATCGGTCTGGGTGCTGCTAACTCTATCCTCATAAAGCTCAACCAGATCGGTTCTGTTTCCGAAACTCTGGAAGCTATCAAGATGGCTCACAAGGCTGGCTACACCGCAATTTCTTCCCACCGTTCCGGCGAAACTGCTGATACCACCATCGCTGACCTTGCAGTTGCACTGAACACCTGCCAGATCAAGACAGGCGCACCTTCCAGATCCGAGAGAGTTGCAAAGTACAACCAGCTGCTCAGGATCGAAGAAGAACTGGGCGATGCTGCTGAGTATCCGGGCATGGCTGCATTCAATGTAAAGAAGTAATATTCTCAATTTTCTTCCTAAATAGAAATGTCCCCTGCATAATGGGCTTTTCCCGCGATATTCGCGGGCAGCCCGATGTGGGGGCGTTTTTTTGGTCTATAGGTGAAAAATCGGGCGTTAACTTAAAATAAATTTCATAATCTGCATTTTGTAGATTATGAAATTCGCCTATAATCGGGATATTAGTCACACTAGGTTAGTGTAAAACGGAGATTTTTTGCAGGATTGTGTTTTTTTACTTGCAAAAATCAGAGAAATGGAGTACAATACAATAGTCGGAATGATATTTTCTGCTATAAAAAATTTGCTATTAATGTTGGAGGTCAAGAGTATGAAGCTCACAGAAATGTCCCGCGAGGAACTGCTGGAATTCAAGAACAAGGTGCAGGAGGAGTATGACGGTTACAAGGCTCAGGGTCTTGCGCTGAATATGGCACGCGGTAAGCCCGCCGCTGAACAGCTGGATCTTACTGAGGGTCTGCTGACTGCTGTTTCAAAGAGCAGTGACTGCTTTGACGATACAGGTCTTGATTGCAGAAACTACGGCGGTCTTGACGGTCTGCCCGCTGCAAAGAAGCTGTTCGCACCCATGCTGGGCGTAAGTGAGAAGGAACTGATAGTATTCGGCAACTCCAGCCTGAATATAATGTATGATACCATCGCAAAGTATCTGCTGTTCGGCGTTGACGAACAGTCGAAGCCCTGGAGAGATCAGGGTAAGATCAAGTGGCTCTGCCCTGTTCCGGGTTATGACAGACACTTCCTTATCTGCGAGAAGTTCGGTATCGAGATGATAAATATACCCACCGATGAGAACGGTCCCGATATGGATATGATCGAGAAGCTGGTGGCTGAGGACGAGAGCATCAAGGGTATCTGGTGCGTGCCGATGTACGCTAACCCCACAGGTGTCACCTACAGCGATGAAGTTGTAAAGAGATTTGCAAATATGAAGACAAAGGCTTCTGACTTCCGTATCTTCTGGGATAATGCTTACTGCGTACACCACCTGAACGATACTCCCGACAAGCTGCTGAACATTCTTGACGAGTGCAAGGCTGCGGGCTGCCCTGAGAGAGTTGTTATGTTCGCATCGACTTCAAAGATCAGCTATGCGGGCGCAGGTGTTGCTATCATGGGTGCAAGCGAAGCTAATATCAAGTATATCCTTTCTCTGATGACTGTACAGACCATCGGTCACGATAAGATCAATCAGCTCAGACATGTCAAGTTCTTCGGTGATTTTGAGGGACTTAAGGAGCATATGAAGAAGCACAGAGCGCTTATCGCTCCCCGCTTTGAAGTCGTGCTGAACACCCTCGAAAATGAACTGGGCGAACTGGGTATCGCACAGTGGACAAAGCCAAACGGCGGTTACTTCGTCAGCTTCAATGCCATGAACGGCACCGCAAAGCGCATCGTTACCCTCTGTAAAGAGGCAGGCGTAGTGCTGACAGGCGCAGGCGCAACATTCCCATACGGCAAAGACCCTGAGGATAAGAATATCAGAGTTGCTCCTACCTACCCACCTGTTGAGGAACTTAAGATAGCTGCCAAGCTGTTCACCGTATGCGTAAAGCTGGCAAGCGCCGAAAAACTCCTTGAAGCGTAAGTATTCTACTCAGCTCTCCCTGAGCTGACAAAATATACGATCATCAAAAACACCTCTGTATCATACGGTACAGAGGTGTTTTGCGTTTGTTGAAATGTCGATGTCAAGCGTTCTCAGCCAGTGCCTTCTCCACAGCTTTTGCCAGCTGATCGGCGCAGGAAGTGCCCCTGCCGTTGCAGTCGTTGCCTTTGAGTATGCGCACCGCTTCTTCAGCGCTCTGACCCTCCAGCAGTTTGCCGATGGCTTTCAGGTTGCCGTTGCAGCCGCCTTCAAAGCTGACGCCGTGTAACTTGCCGTCTTCGATATCAAAAGATATCTGCCGCGAACAGACCCCGCGCGGGGTGTACTTGTAAGTTGCCATTCCACTCACTCCTTCAGAATTTTCTCAGGTCAACTTTTCCGTTGTCTTTTGGTGTCTTGAGTGCCAGTCTCAGCAGAAATGCCGCCCCCACGAACATTGCTCCGCCCGCCGCAAATGCGAATATTGCCGCAGTACGGTCATTGTCCACCCTGTCACTGAGATAGTACAGGTCGGGGTCATCGGGCGAGTAGTATATGCTTATAGCGTCGCCCGCTTTTCTGCCGTTTATCTCTGCGTAGATGTTTTTGTGCCTGAACACGGCATCATCTTCAACATTTATAAGAATGTTGAATTTGCCCGCAGCGTAGCGGTATTCGGGCGATGCGAGGTCGTCTGCATGTACTTTGCCGACCACTTCTCGTTCCACAGTACCATTCACGACTGCTGTGCATTTTTCTTTGAAACCGTTGTAGCGGTGCATCATGAAGATGCCGCCGCAGACAAATATCAGCCCGAAAAATGCCACCAGTCCCACACAAAACATCTTAGCCGAACGACTCGCGCCTTCTCTGTTGTTTGACATGTCAGTAAGATCACCTTTCCGTTTTTCTAATGACATTATACCACAACCTGTCCGAAAATGCAATAACATGTAATTTTTTTACATTATGACTATATTGACGAAACATCATGAAAAATGTCAGCGCTTGCTTATTAAGCCCTATGATGGCTCATAAGCGGCTGCATCAAAAGCGTATTCCGAATTTGTAACCAATGAATATAGAAAATGTTAAAAATATGCTTGACAAAGCGAGAAAAATGCTGTATTATATTAGTGTATATAAATGGCTCAAACTAAAGAATATGTGTTTATATATAAAATGTAGAACCGAAAGGAGGGTATTTCGCCGCCACTGACGGCGAAAGAGTTTATGCCTAATTGTCCCGAATGTAATTTTCCTTATGAGGAAGGTCAGAAGTTCTGTAACACCTGCGGCGCTAAACTGCCTGTAAAGATCAATCAGAAGATATGCCCCGTCTGCGGGAACACTCTGTTTGAAAACACAAAGGTCTGCAACATCTGCGGTACACCTGTGAGCGTACCTCAGGATACCACAGCAGCCGAAGAATTGGCAAGACAGCAGGAGATGCTGAAAAATCCCACTATGGACGCGGTGGACGTTCCTGTTATCACAGATGAGATGCTGGGTCTTACTGAGGAACAGCCCAACAAGGCTGATATGCCCACTATGGACAGCATATTCATGCCCGGTCAGTCTGCACCTGCACCCAAGCCTAAGCCTGTGCCGATAGCAAAGCCTGCACCCGCACCTGTACCGCAGCCTTCCATCGCTCCGCAGCAGGCACCTCAGATGCAGAACAATTTCCGGCAGATGAACCAGCCTAACAACTTTTCGGCGGGCGTTCAGCAGCAGAATAATTTTGCACAGCCCGCACAGCAGTATCAGCAGCCTAACCCGAATTTCGGTCAGCCTGTTATGCAGCAGAATACTTATCCCCAGAACAATATGCCGCAGAACAACATGCCGATGAATAATCAGCAGAACAGCGCAAAACCTGCAAAGGGCGGCAAGAGCATCGCACCGATAATACTGATCATCGCAATAATCGCAGTTATACTGGTAGATGTTTTTGTAGTATTCAAAAAGCAGATATTTGGCGATAAGAATGACAGCAAGGCAAAGAAGAATGCAGCAGTCATCACTGTCGTTGATGATATCGACTGATATTTTTTCGGAGCATGAAAATGCTCCGATTTTCATATAGAATGGAGGAATGGCGATGTTCGAGATAAACCGCATGGGCTGCAGCTGCAAACATGACGGCAGTTTTGTGCTGAACCAGCCCAGAGGTTTCGAGGGTTATCTGATGCTGTTCATAAAGACTAAGGCGGTCTTTGTCATCAACGGCGTCACATATAATGTCGAACCGAATACCTTTTTGATATATAACAGAAACTCGCCCCAGTACTACAAAGCCTGCGAGAGCGAATATATTAACGACTGGATACAGTTCGACTGCACCGATGATATATCTTCGGGCATAGATATCAGGTTCGATACGCCGCTGCACATCGGTGAGTCGATAAATGTGCCGATGTATTTTCAGCTGATAGCTGACTGCTACTACAGGCGCAATAACCTTGTTACGGCAGGTTTCCTGATAAAAGCACTGCTGAGTGAGGTCTTTTCTGAAAACGGCAAGCAGGAAGAATCGGGCATAGCCCACTACCGCGAACTGCTCGACCTGCGCAGAAAGATATACGCCCAGCCCTCTGAGGACTGGAGCGTTCAGAAAATGGCGCACCAGATAAGCGTAAGTGAGCCTTACCTGCATCTGCTCTATAAAAAGGCTTTCGGCGTTACCTGCAATGCTGATGTGATAAACAGCCGCATCGAGTCGGCAAAGCACTTCTTAGCCTATACCGACCAGACTGTTGAGGAGATAGCTTTTACTTGTGGCTACAAAAACGCAGTGCATTTTTCCAGACAGTTCAAGCAGGCGGCAGGCATGTCCCCAAGCGAATGGCGCAAAAATAATTCAGTGGTATGAACTATAGCAAACACAATTGATCTCAGAAAATCAAGCGCTCACAGTCACAAAAGCAAAGCGTCTGCGAGCGCTTGATACAGAAATAAATATGTTGTTTGCCACAAGCCCCGAAGTGATATCGCTTCGGGGCTTTTTTGCTGTCAGTGCTCGTTCCTGATGGTTATGGTGTACTCTATCACATCATCTTTGTCCACCCGCTTTGCCGTTGCGTCAACACCCGCCAGCTTCATTACCTCCAGCGCTTTGTTCACCGAGTTGAAAAAAAGCCGCACATCTTTCAGCATCACAGCACGCTTTTCGTAGCTGTTCTTTTTTGCCGCTTCCCTTTCAAGACGGGCTATGTACTTTTCAAGGGTATCGACCGTCCAGCCGCCCTCTATGGCTTTCGCAAGCACTTCCCGCCTGACCTCTTCGCTGTTCAGCTTAAGCAGTGCCCGCGCGTGACGTTCGCTCAGCCCATGCTCACAGATGAGTTTTTGCTCGTCACGGCTAAGCCTGAGCAATCTCAGCTTGTTGGCTATGGTGGACTGCGCCAGACCCAGTTTGAGAGCGGCTTCCTCCCGCGTGACTTTCCCGCTGTCCAGCAAAGCACTTATCGCCGCCGCTTCCTCAAAGCAGTTCAGGTCTGAACGCTGAATGTTCTCCAGCAGTGCCAGCACCGCAGACCGTCCCCTGTCAGCCTTGATGATTATACATGGCACACTTTTCAGTCCCGCCAGTTTTGCCGCCCTCAGCCTGCGCTCACCCGAGATCAGTTCAAGACCTTCTTCTGTCTGCCTGACAGTCAGCGGTTGTATTATATCGTTGGCAGATATGCTTTTTGCCAGCGCAGTAAGTTCGTCCGCCGCAAAATGTCTGCGTGGCTGAGATGGGTTCGGCTTGATACTGCCTACGCCGATGTCTACCACTCTTCCAAGTTCGCGCAGTTCTTCATTCGGCGGCTCGGAAATTTCGATAAATGCCTTTGAGATAAAATCTGTTAACTTGTTCATATTTCTGCCCCCTTTACATTTATGATACCATATCATAGCTGCACTTTCCAGTGGGATATGCTCAGGTTTCATCGTAAAATTATTCCCTTTTGGGACATATTTTTCTGTTGTACGACAGCTCTGCCCATAAACCGATCATAGTTCTGTCGAACAAAAATGTTCCACGTAGAACATTTCAGTTTTCTCATAGCGATCTGCCTTAAAAGTTGGAACGCTAATGAAGAATTGTTCTACGTGGAACAAAGAAATTTTCAAAAAGGTCTTTTCAAACGCTGAAAAATGTAGTATAATATAAAAGAACGATAATTCTGAAAAGAGGAGATAAAATGGGTAAAATAATCGCCGTTTCAAACCAGAAAGGCGGTGTCGGCAAATCGACCACCGTCTGCAACCTTGCCGCCGTTTTTGGCGCAAGGGGTTCAAAGGTTCTCATCATAGATTTTGACCCGCAGGGCAATACGACCACAAGTTATGGTATCCAGAAACGCAGTATACGCAACACCGTATATGATGTGCTTATGGGTGACTGCGCTTTGTTTGAAGCCGTCTGCGCCACAGCATTCAGGGGAGTTTCAGTCGTGCCCACCACGCAAGACCTCGCAGGTGCGGCAGTACAGCTGATGTCGATGGAGAACCGCGCATATCAGCTGAAAGAAAGGCTGGAGGAAGCCAAAAAGTTCTATGACTTTATTTTTATTGACTGCCCTCCAACTCTCGATATGCTGACCATCAATGCACTGGTGGCGGCTGATTCGGTGCTGATACCGCTCCAATGCGAATTTCTCTCGCTTGAGGGCTTGGTGGAACTGCATAACACCATCGACCGCGTTAAGCAGACATGGAACAAGTCACTTATCATCGAGGGCATACTTTTTACCATGTGTGTTGACAGATATAAGATAACAGGTCAGATAATGAGTGAAGTCAAAAAGCACTTCCCGAAAGAAGTGTTCAGCACCAGCATACCGCGTAATGTCGCCTTGTCAGAAGCACCCAGCTTCGGTCAGCCCGCGATATATTATGATAAAAAAGCAAAAGGCTCAAAAGCGTATGAAGAACTGGCAAAAGAAATGCTCAAACGCGACAAAAAGCGCAAGAGCAAATAATGTTCCATGTGGAACATTTTGATAAGATAGCAAGGAGTTTTATATATGGCAAAGAAAAACAGAATGGGCGCAGGACTTGACGCGCTGTTCGCTGAGAACAACCGTCCTGCCGCCGGATCCGAAACTGCACCCGAACAGGAGAGCGGTGACAGCGTGACGATGGTCAAGGTCACACTTCTTGAACCGAACAAGGAACAGCCCCGCAGTACTTTCAATGACGAAAAGCTGAACGAACTGGCTGACAGTATCCGTGAGAACGGCGTGCTTCAGCCCATACTCGCACGACCCCTCGAAAACGGCGGATATCAGATAGTTGCAGGCGAACGCAGATGGCGCGCATCAAGGCTGGCAGGTCTTAGCGAGGTACCTGTTTACATAAAAGAACTGAGCGACAAGCAGACAATGCAGATGGCGCTCATCGAAAATATCCAGCGTCAAGACCTTTCACCTGTTGAAGAAGCGATGGCTTATAAAAGCCTGATGGACAGCTATGATATGACTCAACAGCAGGTGGCACAGGCAGTCGGCAAGTCACGCTCGGCTGTGGCAAATTCACTTCGTTTGCTGGAACTTGACGAATCTGTACGCGATATGGTCGATAAGGGCGAGATATCATTCGGTCACGCAAAGGTGCTTTCAGGTCTTGAAAAGGCAAATCAGGCAGAGTTTGCAAAGCTGGTCAAGCAGGAGGGTCTTTCGGTCAGACAGCTTGAAGATGCCGTCAGATCCGCTGAACAGCAGGCGGCAAAACAGCAGGAAAGCGATATGCAGACTATCCGCAAACGCTCAGTCAAAAAGGAAAGACCTTTTCTTAAAGAGTTTGAAATGGCTGTAAACGCCAACTCTGATGTAAGGGTCAAGGCGCGTTCGGATAACAGCGGCGGCGTTAAAGTTGAACTTAAACTGCCCAAAGAGATCGACGCTGAAACTCTTCTCGGCAAGCTGGCTGAATTGCTGGCAAAGGAACAGTCTTGACAAATCCGCATGGGTGGAGTATAATACTATTGTCGGATAATGTTATATTAAGGGATAGAAGGAAAGTGTTATGAATTTAAAGAAACTGGCAAATGCCAAGAATATCACCTGCCTCGCCGTCGTGCTGGCGCTGGGCGTGGGTGTTTTTGCGGCAGAAAAAAAGCTGGGCGGCACTACAGAACCTGAAAAAAAGCCGTCGGGCAGTACCGCTTCATCGGGTAAAGCTGAGGCAAGCAGCGCCGAAGATGACGGCAGAGAAAAGGTAATACTCGCCGCCGAAATTCCTGAACTCAGCTGCGGTTCGATCGATTTTGACGGCAGCGTGGTCTTTGCAGACCCAAGCGGCAGTTATTCGTTTATCGAAAACGGCAGCAATACAGGCGGCATAACTGTTAAGGACGACAGCGGAGAAAATGTCGTATTTGAGGTCAAAGACGGCGCTCTGACGCTGACCAGAGCAGGTCAGTCCGCATCGGGCTTTATCTATAACAAGCATGTGGTAGAACTGAAAGACGGCAAGCTGTACTATGACAGCAGCCCCGTCGAATACAAGGCGGATTCTTTTTCTGCCTACAGACTTAACAGCGAATATGTCGTTGAATGCACCGCAAAGGGTAAGTACAGGCTGAGAGATTCAAAGGGCAAGGTCACCAATAAGTGTACGCTCAAGGAGAACACAGGTACATCTATTACGATCAAAGCTGACGAGTCGGGATTTTATACTGAAGGTACTGATGACGGCTTGTTCTATAACTTCTATAAACTCAACGGTGATATACTGAATACTTCGTGGAGCAATGTGCTCTATGTCAACGGTCAGGAACTTGTGCCATATGGTTACAGCGATAAATATACTGACCCCGATATCAAGATAGATACCGAGAATATCACTTTTGAGCCGATGGAACCGCCGATGGACTACGGCGCAGTTTCCACCGCCAATGAGGGCATAAGCGACCTCACTGCCGAGATGCTGGGATTTGTCAATGAGTACCGTGAGCAGTATGATATGCAGCCTGTCTACGGTCTTGACGAGTTGGATGCCGCAGCAGCAGTCAGGGCGGCAGAACTTGCGCAGAAGTTCGACCATGTAAGACCCGATGAAAAGGAGAGTGCTTACAGCACAGCCCTCAGCGATGCAGGTCTGAGATGGTGGCGATGCGGCGAAAATATCGCCAAAGGCGGTTCAAGCAGTAAGGAAGTTTTCGACAGCTGGATAAGTTCGGAAGAACACCGCGCTGTCATTCTCGACCCCGATATGAAGTATATGTCACTCGCAAAGTCAGAAAACGGCAGTGATACCTATTGGGAGATGTTGGCGTTCAACGATACCTACATACCCACCGCAGAAGCCGCTGAATAACAAAAAGAACCCCGCACTCAATGTTGAGAGTGCGGGGTGTTTTATGCTTTTTATTCGTATCTCAGCGCATCTATCGGGTTAAGGTTTGCCGCCTTGATAGAGGGTATCAGTCCGAAAACTATACCGACTACCATCGAGAAGCCCACCGAAACGATTATGGCTGGTGTCGATATCGAAACAGGTACTTCCGCTATCTTTGCTATGACTTTTGAAAGTCCTATACCTATCAGCACGCCCAGTATGCCGCCGATGGTGGTAAGCACCGATGCCTCTGTCAGAAATTGCGCCAGTATCCTGTTGCGCCTTGCACCCAGCGCCTTTTTCAGACCTATCTCGCGCGTTCTTTCGGTCACCGATACCAGCATTATGTTCATAACGCCTATACCGCCTACCAGCAGTGATATGCCGGCTATCCATATCAGCATGTTGTTGGTGGATTTTGAAAGTTCCTGTAACTGCTTTGCCTGTTCAAGCAGGCTCTCGCTCTTGTATTCGAGGGTGTTCGCCATGCCCTCAGCCTGCTGTTCGCCTGCGCTTGTCTGCTTCTGGATATTCTCGTTGAGGATATCTGCGGTCTTCTTGCCCGCACCTGTCATGCTGTCGGTGTTTATCGCCTGAACTACACAGTTCTGCGGTTCGTCATAGCGGTAGACTATCCCCCAGTCGTTGGTGGGTATGAAGATAAGTCCGCTGGAAGACTGATTATAGGTGTAGTAGTCCTCGATATTGTTGATAACAGGCTCAAAGCCCGACCTCTTGCACGCCACGCCGATTATCTTGAACGGCTCGCCGTTGATATCCAGCATCTTTCCGATGGGGTCTTCGTTCTCGAAAATACCCCTCTGCATGTTTGAGTCGATTATCGCTACCTTTGAAAAGTCCTTGTACTGCTTATCCGAAAAGCCAATGCCCTGTGCTATCTCGTAGCCCAGCGTTTCAAAATAGTCTTCATCGATGCCGTAGATTATAGATGACTCCAGTATCTTGTTCATGTAGAACACGTTCTCAGGCATCTGTCTGGTTCGGAACAGTGTGCATCTTTCGACCTCTTTCAGGTCGTTTATGCGCTTTTTGCTCTCCTCAGATATTACCCTTATGTTGTCAGGCACTTCCGACCAGCTGAAATCAGGTTCAGCATCGCCCTGTGTCAGCGTTATCTTTACTGTGTTGTTGCCCGAACCGATAAGGTTGTTCTTTATCTGCTCGTTCGTTCCCTCAATGGTTGAAACTATGGCGATTATCGCCGCGATACCGATGATTATGCCCAGCATGGTCAGCAGCGAACGTATTTTGTGGCTCAATATACCCTGTAAGGAGAGCCTAATGTTTTCTATCATATCATTGCCTCCTTATCAGTAGTAGAAGTCTGAGTTCTCAGGCGTAAGTACTTCGGTCGTTTCCTTCGTCTTTGCGCCCTCTTTTACATCTTTGCCAAATGGGAAGCATATCTTGTCCTTAGAACTTATGCCGCCCTTTACTTCTATGAACAAGCCGAACATTATCTGTCCTACCTTGATATACTGCTTTTTCAGCCTTTCGTCTTCGTCAGCTTTCATGATGTAGTAGTCGCCGCCCTCTTGGTGTACATAGTGTATCGGAATGAATACCGAGCCTGATGTATTGCTGTTGTCATCGGGTGAACCTGTCATCTTCACATCTATCCATTCACCGATGGAGAAATCGTCAGCACCCTCAGTTATCTTTGCGTGTACCAGGTAAGTAGAATTGTTGGGATTTTCGCCCCAGCCCTCAGTATTGTATTTGATAGGTTCGGTGTCTATGCCGGTGATCTCCGCAGTGCCCGTAGCACCGGTGTGCCATGAATTTATAGTTATGGTGCTGCCCGCCTTCGCGCTGCCGAGATTAAGTTCGCTTATCTCGCATACCACTTCACTGCCGCCCTCGCCTTCGATAACTGCAAAAGCATTGTCATCGGGTGACGGCTCTTCGTAGAGATCTTCATTATCGAACTCTTCTTCTTCCTCCTCTGCGACCTCTTCTGCTTCACCGCTAGCCTTGCCTATCTTCTTGACAAAGCCGTCTATCTCAGCATATAGCTTGCCGTCCTGCTTGCGCTTTTTGGCAGTTTCAAACTCGAATTTCGCAGTCTTCAGACTCATCTCCAGTTCTTTTATCTCGGTTTCCTTTTCCTTTATCAGCTTTTTGATGGCGTCGCGCGAGTAAACATAGTCAGTGCCGTCAGGGTCGATGTAATAGTCATCAGGGTCATAGTCCTGATAGTTGAAGCCGCTCTCGTCCTCTTCGGGGGTCGGCTCTTTGTCGATGATATCAGGCTCATCGGGAACTTTGTCAGCATTTTTCTCGCTGGTGGGCTGTGTAAAACTCAGCTTGCCGTACAGCTTCACCGATGTGTCGATGGAAGCCTGCCCCATCTCATCGATGGTTATGCCGTCAGCGACTTTCCAGTTTTCAAACTCGTTCATCTTTGTATCCTCAGCGGGTACTATTATCCACTTGTAGAGGTACAGCAGGTCGCTGCTGTATACGCATATCTCAGCGCACTTCTTTTCGGCAGCCAGCCTCATCATGAACTCTTTTGATACCTCAGCTTCCTGCGTGCAGTTGATTATGTACGGGCTTTCTACCGTACCGTTGCCCTCCGCAGGTGTGAATGCGGGCTTTACCACATCAGTCACTATCGAAGCGGGAGGTTCGGGCTGCATGTCGGGCAGTTCCATATCATCAGGCAGCATCGGCATTTCGATATCATCAGGATCGTCATCAAAGCCGAACATATCCGAAAAGTCCATTTCAGGCGGCTTTGGCGCGTCCTCAGACGGCTTGTAGGTCTTTATCTTTTCAAGTTCTTTTTTCGCCATCTTTATGTCATGCTCAACTATGTTGACCTGATTTTCTTTCTGTGCCAGTTCAAGTTCTACCACAGTCATGTCATATTCAAGTATCGGGTCACCCTTTTTGACTTCCTGACCCTCTTTCACATATACAGCTTTTACCAGCTTTTGTGTGTCGATGAATACTCTCTGCGAATTTGATGCCACTACATGTCCGCGAGTTGATCCGCTATAGTACTCAAACCATTCCGCAGGCTGCATCATCATGCTGACAGGCACCACATCGACCACAACAGACTTTTTCTTGTTGTCCATATATTTCTTGTAACCGAAATAGCCGCCCCCGCCGATGATACCGACGCAGAGAAGAAAAATTATCAGTTTTTTCATTCCTCGTTCTCCTCCTTTTTGATGCGGCTGTTGAATGCGCCGCTGTGCAGCATACCGTCACGGATATACATTACCCGCTTTGCATGTTCAGCTATCTCAGGTTCGTGGGTTATCATCACTATGGTAACGCCGTCATTGTTCAGTTCTTCAAACAACTCCATAACATCGTCGCCCGACTTTGTATCCAGCGCACCTGTAGGCTCGTCAGCCAGCAGAAGTTTCGGCTTGTTCACTATAGCCCTCGCTATGGCGACCCTCTGCTTCTGTCCGCCCGAAAGCTGTGTGGGGTTGAAGTTCATTCTCTCCTCAAGACCCACTCTTTTCAGTGCTTCCTTAGCCATCTCGCGGCGCTTTCTCCTTGAAAAACCCGCATACAGCAGCGGAAGTTCAACATTTTCCAGCGCCGACTGTCTTGGCAGCAGGTTGAAGTTCTGGAAAACGAAACCTATTTTCATGTTGCGTATATCCGACAGCTGTCTGTCACTGCACTTCATTATGTCAGCGCCGTCAAAAATGAATTTGCCCTTAGTCTGCTTGTCAAGGCAGCCGATAATGTTCATCAGCGTGCTCTTGCCCGAACCCGAAGGACCCATTATCGCCACATACTCGCCGTCATCAACGCTCAGCGAGATGTCTTTCAGCACAGGCACAGGTTCTTTGCCCTGCATGTAGTCCTTGAAAATATTGTTTAGTTCAAATACCATCTGCCTGCACCTCTTAATTATTGTAATGCTCTTTCATGAAAGCATCAAGTTCTTCGGGTGTCATGGCATTGAACTCTTCCTCAGTGATGCCGTAAAGCTCTTCAAATGCAGAAGCACCGCCGTTTTCGGAACTCTCTTCACCCTCAGCAGGCTCGCCGCTGTAGTCGAAGATGTACTCGCCGGTTTCTTCATCGATGCTGCCGCGTATGCAGTTGCCTTCGTTGTCAACTTCTACCACACCGCCGTCAGGTGAGGTTATCACACCTGAGCCGTCAGTACGTACCTCAACAGTGTTTCCGTTTTCATCGGTCATCGAGTAGCTGCCGTCATCATTCATCACAAAGTCGTTCTCGCCGCCCATGTCCTCTTCGTCCATGCCTTCTTCCATCATGCCTTCATCTTCCATCATCATGCCGCCTTCATCGTCCATGCCGCCGATATCATTTTCGGGTATATCCTTGTCGGAAGAGTTGGTGGTAGTTGTAAGACCTGCCTTGATGTAGTCAGCAGGGTAAGCTATGTAGTCATCGGTGGAAAGACCATCGGTTATCTCGCAGTCACCGTAGTCCTCATCAGTCTGACCGATGGTGATATAGCGCTTCTCGATAACATCTTTATCGCTTTTCTTAGCCCATACGAAAGACTTTTCGCCGTCCTTCTGTATAAAATCTTCATACAGCCATATGCCTGTTTTTTCAACATCACTGCCGCTGTCAGTGTCGATAAGTATGTGCTGACCCAGCATGAAGCCGTCCAGCGACTCAGGCTCAACATAGAAAGCATACTTTGATGAATTTGACTGTTCATCACCGCCGCCGTTGTTCTGCTGCGGAGAAGTGTCTATCTCTGTCACAGTGCCGTTCCAGGTGGTGTCGTCCACTCTGCTTCTGAGTATGACCTCAGCCCCCTGATAGATGGAATTCTGGTTCTGCTCGTTGAAAACGCCCTTTACTCTGTAGTCGCCCTCAGCAGTCAGCTTCATTATAACATCAGCATTGTCGTTGTAGCTGTAGTAGTCATTGCTGCTTACCGAAGAATTGGGATCTTTCAAGTCCTTTACAGTGCCGTCGATAGGTGCGACCACGTAGGCATTTTTCAGCGAAGTTTCCAGCTTTGTTATCTCAACGTTTTTTGCTTTGATATCGTACTTGCTTCGTGCGATGTCGCTTTGCAGCTGCAAAATCTGGTTCGTGTAGGAAACAGCCGCATCCTCGTTGGCTTTTTTCTTTTCCTCTTCGTACTGCTTTATCTGCTCTTCATTTGTTGCGATATCATTTTCCAGCTTTTCTACTTCCAGCTTGGCAGTATCAATGTCTATCTGAATAGCCTCAGTATCGTAAGTCAGAAGTTTGTCACCCTTTTTTACGCTGTCGCCCTCAGCCACCAGTACCTCACCGACAGCCTTGCTGCTGTCATACTTTATGTCCACCGATTTCTGTGCGACTATGACTCCCGAAAAACTGTTTGCAAAAAGGTCAGCGCTTGTTACAGTATTAACATTCGATACCTTCTGCACATAGACCTTGTCGCTGCTGTCAGCTTCACTGCTGCCGTAGCTTTTGTACAGCTTCCAGCCGCCGAAGCCCACTCCACCGATGACCAGCAGCGTGACCACTGCCTTACCTATCGAGCTTGCCTTTGACATAAAATTATTCCTCCTAAAAATAATTGAAAAAAAATAAAAAAATCTGCATAAGCACACTCACAGCAGACGACACATGCCTTACCTACGTAAAGGTGAGATATAGCAACCAACATAAATTTTCACTCATATCCCGAACACAGAGCCGGATATCGCAGGCTGTGCGGTCGGTTTACGGGAAATTTTTTATGTCTTTTACTATAATATGCCGTAAGCCATATACCGAACGCCGCAGTATCATAAAAAAGCGTTCGGTATTATACAGGGCAGCAAACTGCTCTGAAAAAATAGTTGTTATACAGACAAATTCTTCTATTTGATATGTCTGCTGTCCCCTGTGCGTGTCCACACTTGATTTTTTTCTCTATACATTTATTATAGTACAAATAAACGTATCTGTCAATGAAAAGTAAGATTTATTTAAGAAATTTAAGAAAATTTTCCTCTGTACTCAGATATCGTTAATATTTTAACGATACAGTGCATAGATGCAGATGTCAGTTTGCGCATGTAAAATACCGAAAAAACTTAATTTCCTGTGATTGACATTTGCACTGTGATTTAGTATAATAAAATGTGGTTATCCCGCTGACACACCAAAATAAACGATGTTATATTGGGAATTGAATATAGTTGGCGTTTATCTTTCCCCCGCCTGCGGCGGTGGAAAGATAACATCAACTCAGTATTTCCTTGTTATAAAGGTATTTTTGGGTGGTGTGCTAAAGGGATAGTCATATAATAAAAACAGTGTGCGTAATGGCGGAAAGTTTCTGCGTATGACCCTTGCCATTCTCTGAAACATTGCAAGCCCCGCCCGCCCACCCACAAACTTTTGTGCCCTGACCGATATCTCAAAAAGGAGGTGCGCCCCATGTCAGAAAAACTCAGGATAAGAAAACTACGTATCTGTACGATAGTCGCTGTGACAGCTATTCTGCTGACAGTTCTGTGCATACTTATCTTTACCGCACCACCAAAGCTGGTCATAAGCGAGGTCTGTGCCGTTAATGACGGCAAATTCCCCGCCGCTTCCGAAACCGATAATAAAGGCGCACTCTGCGACTGGATAGAACTATATAACCCAACTAAACATGCTGTCAGCCTTAAGCGCTATACCCTCTGCCGCGATGATGAAGCCGAATGCGCCATCAGCGGCGGAAAAATACCCGCAGGCGGCTACGTGCTGGTGTACTGTTCAAAAAAAGGCTTTGCCGATGATTCAGTGCCAAGCGTCGATTTCAAGATACCCAAAGCCGAAAGCTGTACCATTATTCTGAAAAGCGGTTTTCGCACTATCGATACAATAACTACCGAACCCACTTCAAAAGGTTCGACCGTATGTGCGGGCAAGGGCGGTGCATATATCACCACACCTACCCCCTGTGCCGCCAATGCGGAAGATGCCCGCGCTTCACAGGTCACTTTCTCGGCTGAAAGCGGCTACTGTCCAAAACCATTTTCGCTGGAACTCTCTGCGGCAAATTCAGCATCTATCTATTATACCCTTGACGGCACAGACCCCCGCACCTCTTCCACTGCAAAGCTGTATACTTCTGCCATTGATGTAAAGGACAGGCGCGGTGAGAAGAATGTCCTCTCCGCCGAAGACCCCATGAAGATACAGCTTGAATACCGCAAAGGCAAGGTCGAAGCCCCTAAGGACGAAAATGTTGATAAATGTACAGTCGTCCGCGCCTGTGCAAAAAGTTCTGACGGCGAGTGGGGGCATGTCAGCACCGCGACCTACATGGTGGGGCTTTCCCCCGCCGACCACAGCGGTCTGCCAATGATATCCCTCGTCACCGACCCCGCCGCCCTATATGACCACGAAACAGGTATCTATACGCGCGGCAAGGTCTATGAAGACTACTACCCCACCGAACCTGACCACCTCTATAACGGTTCTATCCCCGCTAATTATAACCAAAAAGGCAGAGATTGGGAGCGTGAATGTACCCTCCAGTTTTTCGAGAGTGACGGCACACTGCAATTCACTCAGGACGCAGGCATGCGCATACAGGGCGGCTGGTCAAGGGCTGATTATCAGAAATCTTTCAGGTTCTACGCCCGTTCGACCTACGGCAAAGATACTTTCGACTACCCTTTCTGGCAGGAACTCACCGACTCGGACGGTCAGCCTGCCGACAGCTTTAAAACTTTTGTCCTGCGCAACGGCGGCAATGACTCGAATTTCCTTAAATATAAAGACATCATGGTGCAGGATATGGCATCATGCCTTTCACCCGCCACCCAGACAGGCAGGGCGTGCGTGCTTTTCATAGATGGTGAATACTGGGGGCTGTACACTCTGCAAGAGGACTATTCACAGGAGTATTTCGCCCGTCATTACGATGTTGACAGCGATACCGTTGCCATCTATAAAAACGGTACGCTTGACGAGGGTCTTGCGGTGGACGAACTCAGCTTTAAAAATATGCAGAGTTTCATTATAGGTAATGATATGTCAAAAGCCGAAAACTATGCCCGCGTCTGCGAACTTCTCGATATGGAAAACTTCATCGACTACTGCGCCGCCGAAATGTATATTTTTAATGATGACTGGCCGCAGAACAACTACGGCTGTTGGCGCAGCAGAGAACTTGACAGCAAATGGCGCTTTTTCTTCTTTGATACCGAAAGCTGTGCCTGTCACTATAACATGAACAATGCCGAACTCGATTACTTCGAGTATCTCCAAAGCAAGTCCTACAAGCCGATGGTCAAAATGATACTCAGCCTGCTGAAAAACGATGACTTCCGCAGTAAGCTGACCACCCGCATCATGGATATGTCGAATATAGTTTTCACCGAAGAGCGCGTCAGCGAATATCAGCAGAGATATTCCGATATATACCTGCCCGAAATGGAAGCCTACTACCTGCGCTTCCCCACCCACCGCACAGTCGAAGGTTCGTCAAAGCCGATGATAAGGCGCATGACCGATTTCTTTGCCGCAAGGCAGCCGCGCATCATAGCCGACCTGTCAGCGCAGTTTTCGCTCACCGCCCCAAAGAAGATAACGGTAAATGGCGGCGGCGCAAAGCTGAACGGTCTTGATATTTCAGACGGTTTCAGCGGCAAATATTTCGCAGGCAGTGAACTGATCCTCACCGCCGCCGATGACGCAAAGTGGCAGGTCACAGCAGGCGGTAAGTCTGCCGAATATGACGGCACACTGACCCTGAAAGTCACCGCCGACACTGAGATAAAGCTGATAAACTAAAAAAAGAGCCTAAAAAAGGCTCTTTTTTTTGCTGAAAATTTACAGATCAGCCGTCACTGTTGTTCGTCTTTAAACCAAACATCTCATATAACTTGTTACTTCCGGCATAAACATTATGAAATTCCAAGTAGTATTTTCCGTTCTCTTCGTAAGTGAAACAATTTATATAATTAGTACATTTTATATTGAATATTTCAGAAACTACATCTCCTTTGTGATTATGCTCTAATGCAGCGCCTATTTCAATTTTTTCATTTTCCTTGAACTGTTTTAAATATTTGATCTCTGCTTCAACGCTGTCAAATCCTTCTGAAATAACATATAGGTCACCGCCACTGTTAAAATATGCTTTGCTTATATCCAAATCAATATATTCCAATCCCAGTTCCGACCATAAGTATTCTATATCTTGAGCAGTAAACGTTGTTTTTTCATGAAGCTTTGTTTTACGCTTAAAATATTTATCTGCACTATAAGCAAAAATACCAAGAGAAACCAGAAGAAATAAGACTATTACTAAAGCAATGATTTTCTTATAATGATGTTTTTTTAAACGTATCATAAGTTATCTCCTGAGTTTTTATCAGTGCAGATAAACCAGCAGTACATTTATATCCGCAGGATTTACACCGCTTATACGGCTCGCCTGCCCAACAGACAGCGGGCGTATCTTTGCCAGCTTTTCAGCCGCCTCCAGCCTCAGCGAACCTATCTTCGAGTAATCTATATCGGCGGGTATCAGCTTGCTTTCCAGCTTTCGCATAGCTTCTACCTGTTCAAGCTGTATCTTTATGTACCCCTCGTACTTTATCATCAGTTCTACCTGTTCGCAGACATCTTCGGGCAGTTCGGGGCGTTCGGGGTCGATGAAAGCCAAGCCCCTGTAACTCAGCTGAGGTCTGCGTATCAGCTGTGTCAGCTTGAAACCGTTGTTGATGGGATCTGTCCCCTGAGATACCAGATACTCGTTCAGCACCTCCGACGGCGCTATGTTTATGGCAGATACACGCTTTATCTCAGCGTCTATCTGCTCTTTCTTTTTAACAAAAGCATTGTAGCGCTCATCACCTATCAGCCCTACCCTGTGACCTGTTTCGGTCAGCCGCAGATCGGCATTGTCCTGCCTCAGCAGAAGTCTGTATTCGCTTCTGCTGGTAAGCATTCTGTAAGGGTCTGAAACGCCCTTAGTACACAGGTCGTCTATCAGTGTGCCGATGTATGAACTTGCTCTGTCCAGCACCATCGGCTTCTCGCCTTTTAATTTCAGCGCCGCGTTTATGCCTGCCACAAGTCCCTGTGCCGCCGCTTCTTCATAGCCCGAAGTCCCGTTGAACTGCCCCGCGCCGTAAACGCCGTGAAATTCCTTGAACTCCAGTGTCGGGAGCAGGTCTGTGGGGTCACAGCAGTCGTACTCTATGGCGTAAGCGTTGCGCATTATCTCCACATGTTCAAGCCCCTCTATCGTCCGCAGAAATTTCAGCTGAACATCGACAGGCAGTGAAGAACTCATGCCCTGCAAATAGAATTCGTCTGTGTCCAGTCCCATCGGCTCGATAAAAAGCTGATGTCTGGGCTTGTCCGAAAACCTCATTATCTTGTCCTCGATGGACGGACAGTATCTCGGACCGATAGCATGTATGCGCCCCGAATATATGGGCGAAAGATGTATGTTGTCCATGATGACCTTGTGTGTTTCGGCGTTGGTGTACGCCACATAGCAGTCCACCTTGTTTTCGGGCAGAACTTCATTTGTGAACGAGAAAGGCTGTATATCCTCATCACCATGCTGAACTTCCAGCTTGTCAAAGTCGATGGAACGCCTGTGAACTCTCGCGGGAGTACCCGTCTTGAAACGCCTCAGCGTCATGCCCGCCTCTTTCAGGCTGTCAGACAGCTTTTTCGCAGGCAGTACCGAATCAGGACCGCTGGGATAGGTGTTCACGCCCACATGTATCTCGCCGTTCAGGTAAGTGCCGCTGGCGATTATCACCGCCCTGCACCCGTACTCAACACCCAGATGTGTCCGCACACCGCGTACAGTCCTGCCGTCCTCTTCAAACAGCAGGTCTGTTATCTCAGCCTGTTTGAGGTACAGCCCGTCAGTGCCCTCAATGGTCTTTTTCATAAGGTTGTGGTAAGCCACCCTGTCTATCTGCGCCCGCAGACTGTGTACCGCAGGACCTTTTCCGCGATTGAGCATTCTGCTCTGTATAAGAGTCTTGTCAGCCGCCCTGCCCATTTCGCCGCCCAGCGCATCTATCTCGCGCACCAGATGACCTTTCGCAGTGCCGCCTATCGACGGGTTACACGGCATATTCGCCAGACCGTCCAGCGTTATCGTAAACAGAGCCGTTTTCAGCCCCTGTCTTGCTCCTGCCAGCGCGGCTTCGCAGCCCGCATGACCTGCGCCTATAACGATTATATCAAAATTTTCCATGTGGTCTGCTCTCCCAGCAAAAAATATTATGACTATCCCATTGGCACACAGCTGAAAATGCGTTAAACAAAATGATGCTCAGGCACTGCCATAAATACTGTACTCCCAATTTTGATGTGTATTGCTGATGATACAAAATGGCTGTTTTTTCGTATTGTTCCCCCGCCTTCGGCGGGGGAACAATACACAACCAAATTGGGATATACTGTAAAATCGCTGTTTTGCGGTGTCTCAGCGGGATAACCATTAAAATATCAGGTGCTGCTGAAATACGGCATCAGCGCCCGAAAGTATAACTTATCCTCAAAAAACTCGCCGCACCACCGTACATAGTGCAGCGAGTCAATGACTTTTTTAATATCTCTTACTTAGTAGGCACCAGCTTGTCCTTGCCGCCCATGTACATTCTCAGGGGTTCGGGGATAGATACAGTGCCGTCACCGTTGAGGTTGTTCTCAAGGAACGCTATCAGCATTCTCGGAGGTGCAACAACGGTGTTGTTCAGGGTGTGAGCAAAGTACTTGCTGCCGTCCTCGCCCTTAACTCTTATCTGGAGCCTTCTTGCCTGTGCATCGCCCAGATTTGAGCAGGAACCTACCTCAAAGTACTTCTTCTGTCTTGGCGACCACGCCTCAACGTCACAGCTCTTCACCTTAAGGTCAGCCAGATCGCCCGAACAGCACTCCAGTGTCCTTACAGGTATATCCAGCGAACGGAAGAAGTCAACAGAGTTCTGCCACAGCTTGTCATACCATGCCTTGCTGTCCTCAGGCTTGCAGACAACTATCATCTCCTGCTTCTCGAACTGGTGTATACGGTATACACCTCTCTCCTCGATGCCGTGAGCACCTACCTCCTTGCGGAAACATGGCGAGTAGCTGGTAAGTGTCTGGGGCAGTTTTGCCTCAGGCAGAGTGGTCTTGATGAACTTGCCTATCATCGAATGCTCGGAAGTGCCGATCAGATACAGGTCTTCGCCCTCTATCTTGTACATCATGTTCTCCATCTCAGCGAAGCTCATAACGCCTGTAACAACGCTCGATCTTATCATAAAAGGAGGAACATAGTATGTAAAGCCCCTGTCTATCATGAAATCTCTTGCATAAGACAGTATAGCCGAATGCAGTCTTGCGATATCGCCCTTAAGATAGTAGAAGCCGTTGCCCGAAGTTTCTCTTGCCGCATCAAGGTCGATGCCGTCAAAGGTTTCCATTATGTCAACGTGATATGGTACCTCAAAATCAGGCACAACGGGCTCACCGAACTTCTCTATCTCGACATTCTCGCTGTCGTCCTTGCCTATCGGTACGCTCTCATCGATGATGTTCGGTATCACCAGCATTCTCTCGCGTATCTTGCCTTCCAGTTCTTCTTCCTTAACTTCCAGGTCAGCCAGTTCCTTAGCCATAGCATTTACCTCAGCCTTGACCTTCTCAGCCTCGTCCTTCTGACCCTTGCCCATCAGAGCGCCTATCTGCTTGCTCTTGACATTTCTCTGGTTTCTCAGTTCGTCAGCCCTTGTTCTTGCGGCTCTGTACTCCTTGTCGAACTCAGCTACCTCGTCCACCAGCACCAGCTTTTCGTCCTGAAATTTCTTGCGTATATTCTCCTTGACCAGTTCAGGTTCGGTTCTAATCAGCTTGATATCTATCATATCTACTACTCCTTTATACGTTGGGCGAAAGCCCGAAATTTATCAACTTATAGTGTACCATTTATTGCATGATTTGTCAAGTACCGCCGCATATATCAATAGTATATGCCTGACCCTCACCGCACACCTGCGGCGGGAGAATAACAGCCTTACAGCGGGCAGTTTTCTCATCATGCCGAAGCTGCGGCTTACAGCGCCCCTCACTCTTCTTCGTCAGCAAAACCTAAATTGCCGTCAGGATATCTGCCCAGTATCTCGAAAGCCTCCGACCTCTGCCACATCGAAGCCGTAACCAGCACCTCAAAGCCCTCACCGAAATCGCAGGCGAATTCCATCGGCTTTCTCTTCGGCACACCGAAACAGCTGAGCATATTCATGATTATGCCGCCGTGTGTCACTACCGCCGCCGAAGTCAGACCCTCATACATCATGTCCGAAATGATTATCTTTATGGCTTCATAGCACCTGTTGACCATCTCCCGCGCCGACTCACCTCCGGGAGGAGGGTTATCAAGACCGCCCTTTATGTACTGCTTGTATTCGGGAGTGTCCATCAGGTCTTCTGCTTTCTTGTTCTCAAAAGCCCCGAAATCCATCTCTCTGAGTTCGTCCAGTTCGACAGTGTAGCAGTTGGGGTAGAGTATCCCCGCCGTCTGTTTGCACCTTTTTAGCGGCGATATGTAGACCTTCTGCGGATTCGGGTAATCCAGAGTTTCCAGCTTGTCAAAAAGTTCCTGCGCCCCCAGACTGCTCAGCGGCAGGTCAGTCGTGCCGATGTACCTGCCGTCCTCGTTAGCTTCTGTCATACCGTGTCGTATGAATGCTATTCTGTATCCTTTCATTTAACATTCTCCTTACAAGAAAATTTTACTTATATATCGTATCGTGTCCGATGTGCTTTATCAAAAGCAGGCAAAGAAAACATCAAAGCAGATATTCCCTTTTATTCCCGCATATTAAACTCGTCAAGTAATTTTTTATAGATCTCAGCCCATTCGGATCGATCCGATCTTTCAAACATTACCTGCACGCTTCTTATTCTTTCTGCCATCTCTTCTTTTGTGATATATTTGCGGCAATTTTCGTCTTTGTACAGATCATCTTCACACCGGCAGTATTCCTCGTAGAACCTGCCGTCAGCATCTATGTCCCAATCCTCTGTTTCCGGCGGACCGAAACACCTTATTTTTAAACGTGGTTATCCCGCTGACACACCACAAAAACGGCGGTTTTACAGAACTTAAGGTGGTTGGCGTATATCTTTCCCCCGCCACAGGCGGGGGAAAGATATGGGGCGCTCAATTATCCTTTTGTTTACAGCATTTTCAGCTGGTGTGCTAAAGGGATAGTCATATTTTTAAAAGTACCATGTCACCCTGCTCATTCGGTACACTGTCGGGCATTTGGTATAACGATCTTCCGATAAAAACTTCTTTTGCGCTCATAGTTCCCCCTCACGGTCTTATGGTCAGAACGGCTTTCCCATATTATAACATTCGTTTGATAAAAATTATGACTTTTCCCTTTACAAACAGGTAAAATTGATGTATAATGTAAATGTGGGAATATCCCGCAGTATACAATAAGACTTTACTACTGTAGTGAACATACCGCCTGCGGCGCTGTTTGCTATCAAAATCACAGCAATAGCCTTAACATCATTTCGGGAGTTGAATTTTATAATGAACGTTGAAAAAAGTCAGCAGTATCTTAAGGAAGTCGGTGAACGCCTCAGAGGTGTCAGACTCCTTATGGGCATTACCCAGAAGCAGGCATCAGAAGCAACAGGCATTTCCCAGTCGTTTCTGTCATCGCTCGAACGCGGTCAGAAATCTGCCTGCACTGCACAGATAATCTCACTGATAAGGTACTATAAAGTGCCGTATGACATGATATTCGGCAGTGAAACAAGGGATTATAACCTGAGCGATTTCCCGTCAGGCGGCAGTACTGACATAAGCCTTGAACTGCTCAGCATGCTGGTGGGCAAAAGCCGCTCGGATGCGCTGGTGGCAGGTACGGATAACTGCCTCAAGCTGGTGGTGTATATGATATTCCGCACCATCTACCGCGAAAACCCCCGCAACAGCGATAAACTGTTCTCACTCAGCTTTGATGAAGCTATGGAGCGGGTAAAGAACATTCTTCTTGCCGCCCCGAACAATATCGCACGCTTTATACGTGCCAGCCACAGCATAAATGCCAGCCATTTCGAGTTACCACCCGAAAAGAACCCCGAACTTCGGGCATTCATCGCAGAATGTGAGCATATGCTGAGCAATTCAAAAGATGCCAAGCCGCCCATCGGTGACAAGGAAGAATTTATGTCTATTATAACACATAAGTAAAGATATTTCAAGCCTTGCATGATCGGGTGTCCGGAATTCGATTATTAGAAAATGTGGTTATCCCGCTGACACACCACAAAAACAGCGGCTATACAGAACTTAAGGTTTTTGGCGTATATCCTTTTGTTTACCGCATTTTTAGTTGGTGTACTAAAGGGATAGTCATATTAGAAAATGCAGAGATACGCATAAGCGTAACGATGACAAATTTGATCTCCGTTAAGACGGTGAATATATGCAGCGCCCGATCATACTGTTTAGCATAAAATTTTCAGATGGTGTGCTGAATGGATAGTCACGTATTATAATAGTATACACACGATATCTGACTGCATAAAAAAGAGGTGACCCACATGGACTATAAAGATATAAGGCATACCGCCGCAAAGCGGCTTGCGCTGAACAGCGGTGACTGCGTATCGCTGATGGTTTTCCAGTTTTCGCTGGCGGCATTGCTGGTGCTGTGCGAATCAACGCTGTATCTCTCGCTTCGCAGTGTGGGTCACACATGGCTGTACAGTCGGGCTGAACTTCTGGCAGGCAGAAACTCCACATGGCTTTTCTGGATAAGCAAGACGATAGTCGAATTTGCACTGATAGCACCATGTTTCGGTCTTACGAGAAGACTTTTCCTCGATGTCGCCATCGGAAACCGTATGAGTGAAACAAAGATGTACATAAGCGCCCATTCGGTCAGCTTTTACAGCGGCGCATTCTACGCTTCTCTGATACAGCTGTTCATAAAGCTGACTGTAATAACGCCGGGTCTGCTGACTTCTTACGGCATATACTATTGGGCGAGGGAGATAACCCTCAACGAACTTACATCGGGGGCGCTGTTTGCACTGACCGCCTGCCTCAGCATGACCGCTGTGTGGACTTTCGTGTCGGTGAGGTTCTTTATCTCGCTGGCGCTGACACCTTATATAATGGCGCTGAATCCCCGCGCAAACATCTTTGATGCCTGTGACCAGTCGGTAAAAATGATGGAGGGCAAACATATGCGCTACCTGTCGTTTCTGTTCTACTTTGTCAGATTTGTGCCTTCGATGCTTCTGGTGTATCCTTTCTTTCTGGTGTACCCATATTTTAAGGTAAGCTACGCGCTGTTCATGTCAGAGATGCTGGGCGAGAAAAACAATGACAGACTCCCGGGTATGATAAAGCGATGGAAGAAGTATCAGTGAGAACGCTGACCGTCACCGAGAAGGAAAACGGTCTGACACTTAAAGATATGCTTCGCGGGAGAGGTGTTTCGCGCAGACTGCTGACAAAGCTGAAACTTTGCGGCGGCATAACTCTTGACGGCGATGCTGTCAGGGTGACAGTGACAGTATGTACAGGGCAGAAAGTACAGCTTTGTGAACCCGAACAGTCCTGCCCCGACCCAAATCCGGAACTGAAAGTACCCGTTCTTTATGAGGACGGCGATGTTATAGTTTTCGACAAGCCCGCAAATATGCCTGTACATGAGTCGATAAACCACAGGGGCGATACACTGGCTAATGCCTTTGCGCACCGCTGTAAGGGCATGACTTTCAGGGCGGTAAACAGGCTTGACCGCGATACCGCAGGCTGTGTCTGCGTGGCGAAAACAAGGTTTGCCGCCAACGCTTTGCAAGGCAGTATAAGCAAGGTCTATATAGGGCTGATACCGCCCACAAAACTAAGCGGAGGAAGAGTCTGCGCACCCATCGCAAGAGAGTGCGAGTCGGTGATACTGCGCTGTGTCAGGGCTGACGGAAAGTTCGCCGCCACCTGCTGGCAGGTCACAGAAAGGCGTGATGACTGCGCACTGGTGAAATTCATACTTGAAACAGGGCGCACCCACCAGATAAGGGTGCATATGTCGCATATAGGGCTTCCACTGATAGGTGATGAACTCTACGGCGGCGACTGTACCAAACGAAAAGGTCAGGCGCTTATGTGCGGCGAGATAACCTTTGTTTCCCCCGAAAACGGCAGACTTGTAACAGTTCAAACAAAACAGCTTTTATAATTCATAATTCATAATTCACAATTCATAATTATTGACATGGGTGCATTTTATAATTCATAATTCACAATTCATAATTATTGACATGGGCGCAAGTTTCGCGCGTTTCGGAAGAATGCGTTTTCAATTGTAGGGCGGGGGCTTGCCACCGCCGTTCGACCCGCGCCCCGTTATCGCGGCGGAGCGCAACATCAGCAAAACTGATGTTTGGGGCTTGGGGGCTTCGCCCCCATTTAAGATAAGTAACAAGGCAAAGCCCGAAAAACATGCCAAAGAGCAAGAGCTTTTTGCGCCTTGACCGTAGTGAACAAAACGACCCGTAGGGGCGTTTTGCGAACGAAGCGTCAAGCCTAACGCGCAAAAAGGCTTGCGTGGGGGAATGGGGGCTTCGCCCCCATTCAAGATAGGAGCAGAAATGAAGATATTTGGAATTTTTCTTGATAGGGAAAAGAATACGGAAAATGGTCTGACTATTGCATTGCCAACTCCCGAAAGAGTGGCAGTGCCGCTGCCCAAAGACGGCACTGCTGAGGTCAGGGCAGGTCAGTGGGTGCTGACAGGAAGCAGGCTTTGCGGCGGCAGTCTGCCCGCCCATGCTTCGGTGTCGGGCAAAGTCGAAGAGATAAAAGAGTTCGATACCGATGACGGCAGTTTCACGGCAGTGGTCATAAAAGCTGACGAAAATCAGAAAGATGCCGCTGTGAGAGTGCCGCGTGCCGATGACAGGGAGAGTTTCATAAACGCAGTGCGTGAGTCGGGCTGTCCTGCGGCTGAAAAGATATCCGCCGCCGCTGATGCAGATATGCTCATAGTCAACGGCGTGGAAAGCGAGCAGTATGTCACTTCTGAGAACAGGTGCATGCTCGATGACGGAAAGCTGATAACTGCGGGCATAGCGCTCATAAGCAGATTGATGGGCATTGAAAAGACGGTCATAGCTGTGGCTTCCGACTGTGAGGAAGCAATAGATGCTATGGAGAAGACCGCCGCTGATGCCCCAAAGTGTGAGGTGGTAAAGGTCAGACCCGACCACCCCGCAGGCGCGGATATGGTGCTTGTCAATAATGTGGCAGGCAGACCCATCAAGGCTAACGAAACTGCCGCCGAGAAAAAAGTCATGATACTGCTGCCCTCTGAGGTGGCTTTCATAGCAAGCTATTTTGAAACAGGCATGCCTTTCATAAAAAGGCGTGTGACTGTTGACGGCGACCTTGTAAAAACACCTTGCGTGGTCGAAGCGCCGATAGGTACACCGCTGAAAGACCTCTTCGCTTTTGCTGACGGCAATCTTCTGCCTGCCGAAAAGCTGGTCATCGGCGGTCTTATGACGGGCAGATGCGTCACCGACCCCGAATTGCCGCTGGGCAAGTGCGACAGCGCTGCACTGATATTCATGAAACCGCTGGAAAGCGGCGGCAAGGGCAGTCTGAAAGTCGTGGGCGGTCAGACGAACTGCATACGCTGCGGCAGATGCGCCAAAGCCTGTCCCGCAGGACTGATGCCCATGCGTATCGAAAAAGCTGTCAAAAAGAGAAAACGCACCGAACTCAGGCGGCTGCGCCCCGACCTTTGTATAGGCTGCGGGTCGTGTACTTATGTCTGTCCCGCAAAGCGCGAACTGAAAGATGCAGTAGACAAGGCAAAGACTATACTTGACAGAAAGGGGGGCGATGAAGAATGACAGATTTCAGACCTGAGGTCGCAGAATTTAAAAAGTTTTCAGCGCCCTTTGAAAAGGAAGAACAATCGACTTCAAAAATAATGACCCATGTGGTGGTGGGCTTGCTGCCCTCGCTGCTGCTTTCGGGCATAATCTTCGGCGGAAGCGCACTGCTGCTGACAGGCTTCTGCATACTTACAGCTATTTTCTGGGAGTGGCTGTCAGGTATGATACTCAAACGCCCTAAGTCCACCGATGACCTTTCGGCTGTTGTGACAGGCATGGTATTCGCGTTCATGCTGCCTGCGAATTTCCCGTTCTGGAAAGCCGCTGTAGGTACGTTCATGGCGATAGTGGTATTCAAACAGCTTTTCGGCGGACTGGGTAAGAACATACTCAACCCCGCAGCGGCAAGCCGACTTGCCTGCTGGTTCATCTTCCGAAACAGCTTCATTTACCCCGAACCTGTGGTAAATTCCGCCGATGTGCAGAGTACAGGCACACTGTCACTTGTGTCTATGGCTGACAGCTACGGCGATATGTTCATTGGCAGAGTCGCAGGCGGTCTGGGCGAAGTATCGGTGCTGGCACTGCTGACAGGTGCATTTTACCTGCTGGCGATGAGGGTCATCTCGCTGTATGAACCTGCGGCTTTTCTGGGAACGATATTCGTGTTCTCCTACCTGACAGGTCAGGACGGCATCTATCAGATACTTGCGGGCGGCACTGTGCTGGCGGCGTTCTTTTTGGGCGGCGACAGTGTTACCACACCCATCACATGGAAAGGCAAGCTGGCATTCGGCGTGCTGGCAGGTGCTATCACCTGTGTGCTGAGATTTTACACGCATGTACCGCAGGCAGTGCTTATAGCGATACTTGTCTGCGACCTGCTTACCCCTGTGATAGACAGGCTGACTGAGAACAAGCCGAGATGCTGAGCGGTGCGGCGGCAGAATGCTGATAAAGAAAGAACTTGAAAAATAGTTTTCGCAAAATATCGTCCTTATGGGCGATATTTTTGTCTGTGGTCTTTTAGCACACCACTACAAAGTGCTGTATGACAAGGAAACATCTTGTTGAGGTCATCTTTAGTTCCGATATAACACTATAGCGATCCAACTTTTTAAATTATGGTTATCCCGCTGACACACCACAAAAAACAGCGATCTGGCAGAACTTAAAGTGGTTGGCGGATTGCTATAATTAATTGGGTGTGTCAGCGGGATAGCCATATTTTTTTCTAAAAATCTCAAAAAAAAATTTTTTATCCTGCAAGGATATGACCTTGTGGGGCGTATTACTTATAGAAAACCAGAAAAAGACGGCGGCACTCCCCCGTGAACGCTGTCTTTAAAGGGGGTGGTTTGACAATGATAGAAAACGTCAGCGGATTTGATGCCGTATATGATGAATATTTTGATATGGTGTACAGGATATGCTATGTGTTCTTTCGCGGTCAGACCGCCGATGCCGAAGACGCGGCGCAGACTGTCTTTATGAAGTATCTGGGGACAGACTCACCGCCCGAAAGCGGCGAACACACCAAAGCATGGCTGATAGTAACAGCGCAGAATACCTGCAAATCGATGCTAAGACTGCATCACCGCAAAGCTGTCAGCCTTGATGAAGCAGCAGAACAAGGAAAGGATTTTCAGTACAACGAAGTTCTTGATGCAGTTATGCGCCTGCCCGAAAAGGAGCGCATGGCGGTCACCCTGAACATTCACGAGGGCTACACCGCCGCAGAAACGGCAAAACTTATGGGCTGCCGCGAGAACACAGTATATTCATACATACACCGAGCGAGAAAAAAACTCAGAAAAGAGTTAGGAGAGTGAGGGCATGACAGATAGACAGCTTGATGAAAAACTCAGATCCGCGTTTGATAACGTGCGGGCAGGTGACTCTGTCAAGGCTCGCATAAAGAAAGGCATAACAGGTGATGATATGGATAACAGAAATATCACAGCAGCGGATAATATAACAAAGAGCGAGATAACAGCTACAAACGGCAAGGCGGCAGTAAAACGTTCGGGACGCATCACGGCGGCGGCTGTGGCGGCAGTAGTGGCAGTGGGCGGCGGCGCTTATCTGCTGAAAGGCGGCTTTGACAGGGTTGACGATAAGCCACAAAGCAAGACGGAAAGCAAGCCTGAGAGCGCAGACAGTTATGTAGGCAGTGTGCCTGCTGATTTTGACGGTTTCTTTGACCCGCAGGGCTATACGCTGTATGATAAGTTCGGTAAGAACTCTGATATATGGCGGCTGAACAGCGGCAATTTCCTTGTAAGACAGGTAAATGGCGAAGGCGCTGAGTATTATCAGTTTGACGGTCAGGAGTTCTGCTATTTCCTCTATGACGGCAGTGAGAATGCAGTCACCAAAGAGGTCAAGACCGACGGCTCACGCGTTTATGTATATGATGACTGCTTCGTTACATGGAAGACCAATTACGGTGAACAGGACGAATACGGTGTCACCGTGAACACCACCATGACCTGCACCATATATGACACCGACCTCGAAGTTATCAAAGATAACATTGAACTGAAACTCGACCACGAAGACCCGATTGGTGCGCCGATAGTCGGTGCAGACAACAAGCTGTTCTATGCGGGCATGTCTTATGATGGTGAAAAGAATACAATAAACGTTTATATGGAGAACGGCAAAAAACTGGAAGAAGCAGAGTGCAGTTCATCGGGGAATATATCTTTCCCTGCGGTTGCAGGCAACGGAGAACATTTCTGCTATACCTGTGATGAAGATGATGGTTTGCACATGCAGGTACAGTATCTTAACGGATTTTATCGTGAAGAGATATATTCCGATTCCGGTGAAGGTTTTTCCACATCTACGGACCATCTCATTTTCTCAACGGACGATAAGTGCTGTATTGCGTATCCCGATGAAAACGGCAAGCTGACAGTTTACGCCAACCCCGTCAATGGCGGCAAAAGTACAACGACAAGCTACGAAGCGGTATACCCATCAAATGTCAGAAATTCTGATGATATCTATGTCACAAAGGGCGGCAAATTCATGTTTGTTGCTGCACCCATGACTGATAATGCAGGCGTTGACATTTACGTTTATGACCTTGAGGATACTTCGGCTGAGGCAAAGGTTTTCTCATTTGAGGGGCTTTCTGCGGACACCTTTGCCGACGGCAGAAACGTTCTGTTCGATGAAGCGAGCGGTGATGTCTGCATAGGCGGCTTTACTGCTGCCGAAACTCTTCCTTCCGCAAGACAGGATACGGTACTGACATTCAATCTCTACAACGATGAATACACAAACTTTGGCATAAAGAGTGGCAGCATTAAAATGCAGACAGTGCCCGATGTTACAGGTCTTGAGAGTGAAAAAGCCCAAGACACGCTTTTGAAAGCGAACTTCAACGCGGTACTGAGAGCCGCATGGGACGAGAATGTTCCTGAGAACTGTATCATAAGTACTGATCCTAGGGCTGGCACAGAGTTCCCCGAAGGCGGCAATGTAACGCTCTACATCAGCAAGGGCTCTATGGGTGAGGGTGTCAAGGTTCCTAACGTTGTTGGTCTGACACAGGAAAAGGCTGAGACCATTCTGAAGGAGAACAAGCTGACTGTAAGCGTTAAGGAAATGCCGCACGATGGTGACAAGGGCATGGTGATCGACCAGTCGACCGGTCCTGACCAGAGGGTAGACGAGGGCACTGAGGTTACTATCTTCGTTTCAACAGGTGAAGCAGCCGAAGTACCGCTGACCATCAAGCTCCCTCTGCCTGAGGGTCTGCATGGCGCGTATACAGTCGATGTCTACAAGGACGGCAATGTGGCTTATACACAGTCCATCGCAAACGGCGAAGCAGTTGCAGACTCAGGTATTTCACTTGATATTATTGGCAAAAAGTCTGAAACACTGACCGTTTCCATTAAGAATGAAGAATCGGGCAAGTCTGTAGACTATGCCGTATTCAATGTCGATTACGATAAGAAAACCGCTGACCTCAACGGTCGGCTGAACAAAGATGGTCTGCTTGCTATCACACCGGCAAAATAGATCTGAAAGTTATAAAAGACACTTCTGCTGTAAAAGGCAGAGGTGTCTTTTTGTGTCGTATGACTGACCATATTCACCAAATTAGTCAGTTCCTTTTGATGGGAATATATAAATTTCGCATTCACCATTGACACTGACGGATAAATGTGTTAAAATGATAAAGTGATAAAGATTTAAACCGAAAGGACTGACTTTTAATGGACAAAAACATTCCCTACAAGATCTACTTAAGCGAAGACGAACTGCCTAAACAGTGGTATAACGTAAGGGCTGATATGAAGATAAAGCCCGCACCTCTGCTTAACCCCGCAACAGGCAAGCCCGTCACTCTCGATGAGATGAGCGGCATATTCTGCCGTGAACTGGCAAAGCAGGAACTTGACAACGATACACCGTATATCGACATTCCCGCAGAGATACTGGATTTCTATAAGATGTACCGCCCCGCACCGCTGGTAAGGGCGTACTTCCTTGAAAAGGCGCTGGGCACTCCCGCGAAGATATACTATAAGTTCGAGGGCAACAACACTTCGGGCAGCCACAAGCTGAACAGTGCTATCGCTCAGGCTTACTATGCAAAACAGCAGGGTCTTAAAGGCGTTACCACCGAAACAGGTGCGGGTCAGTGGGGCACTGCGCTGTCTATGGCTTGCTCTTATTTCGGACTTGACTGCAAGGTGTACATGGTAAAGGTATCTTACGAGCAGAAGCCTTTCAGACGCGAAGTAATGCGCACCTACGGCGCTGATGTCACTCCGTCGCCGTCTGACACAACAGAGGTCGGCAGAAAGATACTTGCAGAATTTCCGGGTACTACAGGTTCACTGGGCTGCGCTATATCCGAAGCTGTTGAAACTGCTGTCAACACTGAGGGCTACAGATATGTTCTCGGTTCGGTGCTTTCACAGGTATTGCTGCACCAGTCTGTTATAGGTCTGGAAACTATGGCGGCTTGCGATAAGTACGATATCAAGCCCGATATAATCATCGGCTGTGCAGGCGGCGGTTCAAATCTGGGTGGTCTTATCTCGCCGTTCATGGGCAGAAAGCTCAGGGGCGAAGCTGACTACAGATTTATCGCGGTCGAGCCTTCTTCCTGCCCGTCACTGACAAGGGGCAAGTACGCTTATGACTTCTGCGATACAGGCAAGGTTTGCCCTCTCCAGAAGATGTATACTCTGGGCAGCGGCTTCATACCATCTGCAAACCACGCAGGCGGTCTGAGATATCACGGCATGAGTTCGGTACTGTCAGAACTGTATGATGAGGGTCTGATGGAAGCAAGAAGCGTTGAACAGACTTCTGTATTTGAAGCTGCAACACAGTTCGCAAGAATTGAGGGAACTCTCCCCGCACCCGAAAGCAGCCACGCTATCAGGGTAGCTATTGACGAAGCGCTCAAGTGCAAGGAAACAGGCGAGGAAAAGACTATCCTCTTCGGTCTGACAGGTACAGGCTACTTCGATATGGTGGCGTACCAGAAGTACAATGACGGCGTTATGATGGATTATATCCCTACCGATGACGAACTTGCAAAGAGTTTTGCAAAATTGCCAAAGATCTGATAATAAAAGCAAAAAGACCGATCGCGCAGATCGGTCTTTTTTTGCTGTTTAACGGCTTTGATGTGGTGTACTATCTGCACATTCCGTGTAAAAAACGGATATAAAGGCACAAAAAAGGCAATTTTTGTTGGTGACGGTTGTATAAACAGCAAAAAATGATTAGAAAATGTTGAGCAAAAAGTATAAAATATTAACAAATGGAAAAATAGTAAACGTTTACCAAACTGTCGGAAAACTTTGCTGTTTTTGTATTATCATTCATTTTTAGAACCAAATTTTAGAGAGAGAGGAATTATGCTTATGAAGAACAACGTTATCAAGAGAGTTGTAAGCGCAGCAATTGTAGGTATGATGATGACAGCACCTGCAACAGTGGCACCATTTGTAAACACTAGCCTGACGGTTTCTGCTGAGAAGGTGCTTTACACATCGCCGCAGAACACCAGAGATGTTGGTTGGTACAACAATTACCACCACGAGATCTGGCAGGCAGATACTCCCAACTCTTCGTCAATGACCCTGCATGATAATGACGGCGGTTTCAGCACAACATGGAAGTGCGGACCCAACAACTCAAAGGGCAACTTTCTTGCAAGACGCGGTCTGTTCTATGACCTCAACAACCCAAAGACATGGAAGGATTATGAAGGTTTCACCTGTGATTTCGATTGCAGCTGGTCGGCAGGCGATTCGGGCAACTCCCGTATCTGCATCTACGGTTGGTCGCAGAACCCTCTGGTCGAGTACTACATCATTGAAGACTGGAAGAACTGGAATCCCGGTATGGATCCATCTTCCAACTATAAGGGCTCTGTAACTATAGATGGCAGTGAATACAAGGTATATACCAGTGACAGATATTCCTACACCATCGAGGGCAACAAGAACTTCACACAGTATATCAGCGTTCGTCAGAACACCAGAACTTCTGGTACCATCAGCATTTCCGAGCACTTCAAGGCTTGGGAGTCTATGGGCATGAAGATGGGCAACTTCTACGAAGTAGCATTCAACGTTGAAGGCTGGGAGAGCGATGGTCAGGCAGATGTTAAATGCACCATCAAGGAAGGCGAGACCACCCCTACACCTACACCCACACCTGAGCCTGATGCAAACGGCGATTTCTTCACAGGCACATTCGAGTCGGGCTATGACAACTGGGAAGGCAGAGGCGATGCTTCTGTAGCACTGGATAATAAGAACTACTACAGCGGTAATCAGTCGCTCTTTGTAAGCGGCAGAACAAGCGAGTGGAACGGCGCGGCTATCCCGCTGAGCACTTCCACATTCGTTCCGGGCAGCACTTACAGCTTCAGCACAGGCGTTATGCAGATGAGCGGTTCTGCTACCGAAATGAAGCTCACTATGCAGTACAAGGATTCTTCAGGCACTACCCAGTACGATCAGGTAGCTTCCGCAACAGCTTCCAACGGCGTGTGGACAAAGCTGGAGAACAAGGCATATACCATTCCAAGCGGCGCCAGTGATCTGATACTCTATGTTGAAGCACCTGACAGCCTCACAGATTTCTATATCGACAACGCAGCAGGTTCTAAATCGGGCAAGGCTTCTTCTGTAACAACAGGCGGCGGCACTGTATATTCTTCCAACCCTAACCCCAACACCAACACATATCCTACCAACGTATGTGCAGAATCAAATTCTCAGTATCATCAGATCAGATTTACATGGGATAAGGTAGACAATGCACAGAACTACGGCATAGCAGTTTATCTGGCAGGCAGATGGAGAATACAGACCCAGTCCATTTCTCCTTACACCACTTCCTACACAACTCCTAAAAACCTGACACCCGGCAAGAGTTACAAGGTTGCTGTTGCTGCAAAGGTAAACGGCAGCTGGGATGTTGCAAATGCCATCAAGAATGCTATAGTTGTTACTGTAAGGTAATACGGCTTATAGTTTATAGTTAACGGCTTACGAGTAAAAGCGCGAAATAAGCGATCTCAAGGTCAATTACTGTAAATGCGGTAAAATTATAAAAACTCCCGAAAGTGTAAGTGCTTTCGGGAGTTTTTCGGCTATTGGCAGATATTACTGCTTGTTGCCCATCTTGTAAGCGTCGATCATCTTCTTGACCATCTGACCGCCGACAGAACCCGCCTCTCTGGAAGTCAGGTCGCCGTTGTAGCCCTGCTTCAGGTCTACGCCGACTTCGCTGGCTGCCTCCATCTTAAATCTGTTGAGAGTTTCTCTGCCCTGCTGTGTTGTGATACCTTTCATTTTCGTTTCTCCTTTTGTTTTATTCGGGCTTGCGATAATATTGTGTGCGTATGGCACAAAACTATTACAGGAAATTTTTACATGAAAAAAGTGTCATCTTCCCCGCATTTCCGCATCGGTAAGATGACACTATATTTTTTTGTAATATGACTATCCCTTTAGCACACCACCCAAAAAAACCTTTATAACAAGGAAATACTGAGTTGATGTTATCTTTCCCCCGCCTTAAGTTCTGTAAAACCGCCGTTCTGGTGGTGTGTCAGCGGGATAACCACATTTTGTAATTTATTTGTAAAACCCGCTGTACCACTCCGCGAAATTCCTCAGACCCTCGCGAATGCCTATTTTTGGCGTGAAACCGTAGTCTTTTTCCAGCGCGGTGCTGTCAGCATAAGTCACAGGCACATCGCCCGCCTGCATTCCCACCAGTTCGCGGTGTGCTTCAAAATCATAGTTTTCGGGAAGCACTTTCGCCCGCACCAGTTCTTCCTGCAAGGTGCTTATGTAGTCCAGCAGGTTTTCGGGCGTGCCGCCGCCGATGTTGTATACCGCATAAGGCGGAAGCGGCAGACCGTCCTCGCCGTTTGCCTTTTCGGGAGCGCCCTGCATCACGCGGTAAACACCCTCAACTATGTCGTCGATATATGTGAAATCACGCTTGCAGTTTCCATAGTTGAATATCTTTATGTTCTCGCCCTTTACCAGCTTGTTCGTTGCCGAAAAATAGAACATATCGGGTCTGCCCGCAGGACCGTAAACGGTGAAAAAGCGAAGTCCCGTTGAGGGTATGTTGTACAGCTTTGAATAGCTGTGTGCCAGCAGTTCATTGCTCTTTTTTGTGGCGGCATAAAGGCTGACAGGATTGTCCACTTTGTCATCAACGCTGAAAGGCACTTTCTTGTTGCCGCCGTATACCGATGAACTCGATGCGTACACCAGATGTTCGACAGGGTAGTGCCTGCACGCTTCGAGAATATTGTAAAACCCGATGATGTTGCTCTCTATGTAGACATCGGGGTGGTCTATCGAATAGCGCACACCCGCCTGCGCCGCAAGGTTCACCACCACAGAGGGCTTGTATTCAGCAAAAATGCTGTCCACCAGCGCCTTGTCAGCAATAGAGCCTTTTACAAAAACGTGTCTGACATTACTTTTCTCTGCCGCCTTTTCTATCAGTTCAAGGCGGTAGGATTTCAGCGCAGGGTCGTAGTAGTCGTTCATATTGTCAAGGCTTATCACTGTTCCCGAAGTCATCTCTTTAAGAAGTCTCAGCACCAGATTTGCCCCTATAAATCCCGGTGAACCCGTCACCAGTATGTTCCTGCCGTTTAAGCCGATACTTGTCTTGCCCATTTTAGTCCCTCCTGAACAGGTCGCGCGTGTAGACCTTTTCCTGTGCATCATCAAGCACTGCATCATATCTGTTCGCGATTATACAGCCGCACATCGCCTTGAATTTTTCGATGTCGTTTATGACCTCACTGCCGAAGAATGTACTGCCGTCCTTAAGGGTAGGCTCGTATATGACGACCTTCGCGCCCTTAGCCTTTATGCGCTTCATAACGCCCTGTATACTGCTCTGGCGGAAGTTGTCTGAATTTGACTTCATGGTCAGCCTGTAAACGCCCACCACCACTTCACGCTGTCTGTTCTCCTTGTCGGCAGAATATGCGTCACTGCTGCTGTAAGTGCCTGCAATTTCCAGCACCCTGTCAGCGATGAAGTCTTTCCTCGTCCTGTTTGACTCAACGATGGCGCTCATCATATTCTGCGGAACGTCCCTGTAATTTGCAAGAAGCTGTTTTGTGTCCTTAGGCAGACAGTAACCGCCGTAGCCGAAAGACGGGTTGTTGTAGTAGTCGCCAACGCGGGGGTCAAGGCATACGCCCTTGATGATAGATGCGGTGTCAAGGGATTTTACCTCAGCATAAGTGTCAAGTTCGTTGAAATAGCTGACCCTCAGCGCAAGATAAGTGTTTACGAACAGCTTTGTAGCCTCAGCTTCGGTGTACCCCACGAACAGCGTGCTTATACCCTGCTTTATAGCGCCCTGCTGTAAAAGCCCCGCAAATATCTCTGCATTTGCGCGTGTGGCATCGTCACAGCCCACTATTATGCGGCTTGGGTAGAGGTTATCGTACAGCGCCTTTGACTCGCGCAGAAATTCAGGGCTGAAAATGATGTTGTCCATGCCCAGCTTTTCACGTATGCTTACGGTATAACCCACAGGTATAGTCGATTTTATGATGACAGTCGGCTTTACCTCGCGGCTTTCGGTGGCGCTCTTTACCAGTTCAAGCACGCTCTCAACAGCCGAACAGTCAAAGAAATTCTTCTTGGGATCGTAGTTGGTCGGTGCCGCGATTATTATGAGATCTGCATCTTTGTAGGCAGAAGCCCCGTCAACAGTCGCCGTCAGATGCAGTTCGCGCCTGCCCTTTTTGGCTTCATCGAGGTATCTCTCAATGTAGTCGTCCTGTATCGGAGATATGTACTTGTTCAGTTTCTCCACCTTTTCGGGGATTATGTCAACTGCGGTGACATCGTTGTGCTGTGCCAGCAGTACCGCCAGCGAAAGCCCCACATATCCTGTGCCTGCCACAGCTATCCTGTAAGACCTGTCAACTGCTATCTTCCCGACGCCCGACATCTCAACGAACATGTCAGTAGGTTCAAAGCCCAGCGCTTCGCCCAAAGCCTGCAACTGTTCTATCGACGGCGTGAAGTCCTGCGACTCCAGCCTTGACAGCAGACCTCTGTTGATGCCTGTTTTCTCGGCAAGCTGTGCCTGTGTTATTTTAAGTGACTTTCTGCGTCCTTCGACAGTTTCTGCCAAAAGTTGTATCGATAATTTTTTCATGGCAATTTGCCTCCGTTATTGATATTAAATGTTATTTGAAATAACATCAATTTTCTTGTTTTTCGCCTATGATTATATGATACCAGACCACCGCACATTTGTCAACAAGGGTTACATCGTCAATTGTTAATTATCTGTTAATTATCAAATTTGCTCTGAAATGTCGCTCATAATAACAAAAAAAGCTCTATAAATGTCTTTTAAAATAACATCTGCAAACTGATTTGTTAAGACCCATTCGCGCTATGACATCTGTATAAAATAGTATGTGGTTATCCCGCTGACACACCACAAAAACAGCGGCTATACAGAATTTAAGGTTCTTGGCGTATATCTTTCCCCCGCCGCAGGCGGGGGAAAGATATGGGGCGCTCAATTATCCTTTTGTTCACCGCATTTTTAGTTGGTGTGCTAAAGGGATAGTCATAAAATAGTATGGTATTATTGTTTTAACATAAAGCTGTCCGTTTATACGCCCCGAGATCCCGACATCGTCCGATATCTGCGGAAAATTTTCTGAAAGGAAATTTCTACCTCAAAAGAGGCGCGCCACAAATGATTAAAGTGTAACAAAATTTGTACTTTTAAAAATGCACAAAAGCACTCTCAAAAGAACATACTTTCGACTGTCGGGAATGGTCGGATAATGCCGTTTTTTCGCACCTTTCCGTTTTGAAGATATGTAATATATTTTAATCAAGTTCACTAAAAACCCGATTTTGGTCAATTTTTATTGTGCAAAACTTATAGAAATTAAGGTTAATCAAAGCAATATGATGTTTACAAAATGGAAAAAGTCTGTAACCACCTTGTAATCTTTTGTGAAATGTGGTATCATAGTCAACGTGGTCAAAAGAAAGAGAAATTCTCAATACCTAAACAAGAGAGGAAATTTTATGACTAAGATCAAAATTGCAGCCGTAGTAATGTGCATGATAGCCACAGGTGCTTTCGCAGGATTTACATATAAGACTGCAAACCATAGTAAGGATAATGTCGAGAGAGTTGCAGTGAGAACAGTTTCCGAAGATGATATCACTGATGAAGTGGTCACCGATGAAGAAACTACTGATGACGAAGTCACCGCTGAGGAGGAGATCACCACCGAAGAGGAAACTGTCGTTATCGAACTGAAAGAGCCTGTTGTTACAACAGCAGTAAAGTCTGCAAAGGCTGAAAAGAAGACCGAGACCGAAAAGGCTAAGGAAACTTCTGCGGCAAAGTCCGAAAAGACAGACGATGAAGTTTTCAATACTCTTAAAAAGGAGATGGCAGCAGCCCCTGCTGTGACCACAGCGCCCGTTGTTACCGAAGTTCCTGAGATCATACCTGAAACAGAAGCCCCTGTTGTTGAAGAAGTACCCGTTATCGAAGAGGTACCGAGTGAGCCTGTTTATGAAGAGCCTGTACAGACTGAGGAAACTCAGCCCGCTGAAGAGCCTGTTGTTACCGAAGCACCCGCTGAGGAAACACAGCCTGCCGAGAGCGTGGAAGAGCCTGTAGAAGAGGTTAGCAGCGGCAGAAAAGTTCAGGTAACTGACGAAGAATATATCTGGCTGTGCAACGTGGTAGGTCATGAGTACGGCTCTGACTGGATACCGATCGAAGAAAAAGCTAAGGTCGTTGAGGCTGTTATGAACCGCGTTAACGATCCCCGCTTCCCAAATACCATCTGGGGCGTTCTTACCCAGCCTTACCAGTTCTCAGGTCTTGAGTGGACACTGTATCTGGGCACTTTCAGCTATCAGGTAACTGACAGCGTAAAGGCGGCGGTAGACCTCTACCTCGAACACCCCGAACAGTTCAACCACGGCTATAACTCCTTCTGGGGCGATGGCAGTATGAACCACTTCTACGCAATATAAAAGAATATTACCCCCACAAGCGTCTGCGGAATTTTTCCGCAGGCGCTTTTTTATGCCCAAAACACAAAGTTATCAACTTTAATTCGATACACATGTTGATAATTCCCGCAGAAATAAAAAAGACGCTGTTTTCTCAACACTCCCCATGACCCAATGTTGAAAAAACAACCGCAAAAAAGCGGAGAACACAAGTCCTCCGCCCCTGTCAACAATTATGAATTGTGAATTATGAATTATGAATTATAAACGCTGTCCATCCATTTAAGACGGGCTTCTATCCATTCAAGGAGGGTCGCCGCACTGCCTGTTGCCCATTCGTCGGTCTTGTTCAGGTCGTCAGCGTATTCTTCGAGTATGGCTTTCTCTTCATCAACACAGTTCCATATGGTGTGTTCTGATGCCTGCACCTCTGCCCACTTAGCTTTTGCCATGTCCATGAACCAGTCCTGCTTTGCCAAAAGAATGAACCAGGGGTTCGAGCGGTCGCCGTTCTGCCTTGCAAAACTCTTCTCACAGAACGCACCTGCCCAGTAGCGGTTCGTGCCATCGTTGTACGCCCAGTTGAAATCCCACGGTGAGGTGAACTGTAACTTAGGTACCTTGCTGTCCTTCGCAAAGTCTATGCACATGTAGAAACTTCCCTCGCCGCAGTCGTAGTCGTGTACTATGTCGTAAAGCAGGTACATGTCAACGATGGACTGCACATCTGCCACAGCCTTTACAGTGTCCTCAGCATTGGTAAAGTCTGAGGGAACTACATTGTAGTACTCGTCAAAAGTCAGGTAGTTGCCCTTTTCGCATGCCTCGTAGATTATCCTGAACACATCGTTCATGTAATCGCTGATGAACTCCACCTGTTCTTCGGTGTATACATCGTTCTTCACAGAATATTCCGCAGGCACGAACTGCCTTGTTTCGCCCCGCAGGTCGGTGACAGTTGCGCTCTCATAGTCCATTGTGATGTATGGGTCGTCATCGTAGCGTGTGCCGTCGTCATTCAGCCTTGATGCGTAGTTGTTCAGTTCCATGTAAAAACCGAAGTCTGTGCCTGTGTATCCCTCTTCGGGTTCGGTTATGTCAACGCGGTTCTTGTTGACCTGATTTTGCTCGCACAGCACGTATATCCCCTGAAATTTGTCGTTTACATACAGGTGTACGAACTTCGCATCACTGCAATAGGCGTTTGTGCCCAGCAGTGTCCTGCCGAAGCGCAGTGCTATGTCGTTGCGTATGAGATCCCAGTCTGATTTAAGCAGTACCCAGCTTTTGCACTTTGCACCGTCGTTCAGTCCCAGCATGTTCTGCTTTTTGTCGAACTTTATGCGGTAGGGGACTGTACTGCGCTTTATCTTCTTCTCGTCACCGTAGTATGCGCTGGAATTGCCACGCACTCTTATGCCTGCCGAAAGTTCGTCCATCTCAAACTCTTCACCGCAGTTGAACATGTCCACCACGCAGGAAGTGTATATCTCTTTCGAGAGTATCTTCTCCTTGTTCTCATTGGTGGTTATGTTGATGACAGGCAGGTCTGTCTTAGCCGCTATGTCAGCTTCAAAAGACTTCTTCGCATCGCGGTCAACTCCCAGACGCTCAAAGGTCGCAGGTTCTTCATTTATGACCTGTTCGGGTTTGGCGGGCAGCATTGTGACTTTCTTTTCGCCTGTAAGACTTTTTTTGCCCTTTACATGCGCCGCAATAAGTGCCACATCTGTGACATTCACTTTGCCGTCCCCGCTGACATCTGCCGCCGCAAGGTCTTCACCTGCCAGATTTTTCACGCTCTTTACATGTGCCGCCGCCTTTGATACATCGGTTATGTTCACCGAACCGTCCCCGCTGACATCGCCCTTTGTACGCCCGTCCTCAGCAAAAACACTGAAACTGCCCGCCGCCATTATCAGCGCCAGCGCCGCCGCAGAAGCGCTCTTAACAAATCTGTTCATAATATCCTCCTTTGTTTATTTCGATAATAATTCCTTCTGACAGTAAAAATTTTCGTATATATCACACATATATTATATCACGATATAAGTAAAGCTGTCAACAACATGACCATAACATATCCATGCAAATATTTAACATATCAAAGCGATGAATGTTCAAAGAACAAAATTGCAGAGTTTTCAACTTCCATATGACACACACGCTGATAATTTCCACAAAAATAAAAAAGGCGCTGTTTTCTCAACACTCCCCATGACTCAATGTTGAAAAAACAACCACAAAAAAGCGGAGAACACATGAACCGCCCCAGTAAAAACGTACAATGACAAAAAGAGCCTCCTATGGTATAATAGAAACCATAGGAGGTTTTGTTATGGCAAGAAGTTACAGACACATACAGAAGTATGAAAAAGAGATC
>Ga0129310_1000397_pt1 | contig 54313 bp, 47 predicted proteins | sample Go1ome_2_FD_94433 | JGI IMG/M metagenome (GOLD analysis project Ga0129310, IMG submission 94433) | Western lowland gorrila individual fecal microbial communities from Wisconsin, USA - Go1022A metagenome | ecosystem: Host-associated > Mammals > Digestive system > Large intestine > Fecal | place...
CTTTCTGCTTCCCCGATTGAGGGCTCTGCCCTCAAACTCCCGCAAGCCTGCTGGCGCGAGGCTTGACCGCGCGCTTTTTCTCGCGCATAGCTTTGTGTTCTTACTTCACTTTGTTGGGCGGCATGGCATTCTCTCGGTCATGCCAATAATTATGAATTATGAATTATGAATTATAATCATGCTTTTTATCAGACGGTCAAACATCTCTTTTAAGCCGACTTCCGCATGCCACCCCAGTGCTTCTGCTTTGTCGGTGGCAAGGTTCATCTTGACTTTCGGATTGTACCCCAGCTTAGTCACATCTTCCACTATGTTGAATTTCAGTGAAGTCCCGCTGTCAGGATAGTTGTCAATGAGCATCTGCGCCATGTCTTTTATGGAGATGAGCGTGTCCTTATTGGCAACATTGTATGCCTCCGCATTCTCACCCTTAAGAAGAACGGTCAGTATGCCCGTCACCGCATCGCTGATGTAGCAGTAGTTGCGTTCGGTCGAACCGTCTGTCATAAGCACTATGTCCGTACCCTCAATAATTGCCCTCGCAAACTGCGCGAAAACTCTGCCGTCGTTATATCCGACACCTGCACCCATGCTCTGGCAGAGCCTTGCAACTTTTACAGGCACACCGTATTCGTGCGCATAAGAGGTACACAGCGTTTCCACTATCCTCTTGCCCTCAGAATAACTGCTTCTCACACTCATCGGGTCGATACTGCCGAATGTCTTTTCGTCCACCGAGTCAAGCGAGAGATCCACCACACCGTAGACCTCCAGCGATGAAAGGTATACCATGCCCTTCACCTGCTTTGACTTCGCCAGTTCCAGCAGATTTTTCGTACCGTTTATCGCCGTGAAGATTGTTTCAACAGGGTATTCAACAAAAGCCTTTGAACTTGTTATGCTCGCACCGTGTATTATAAAGTCGATGCCGCCCTCATAGCTGTACGGGTCGTTTACGTCCTGCACCAGCAGTTCAAGTGCCGACTTGTCAGCGTACTTAAAAAGGTCCTCCGCCTTTTCCCTGTTTCTCACCGCCGCGATGACTTTCATGCCCAGCCCGCGCTCAGCATTCGCGTTCAGCAGTGTCATGACCATCTGCCCGCCGATAAGACCTGTCGCACCTGTCACCAGCACAGTCCTGCCCTTAAATCTCTCCCAGTCGATGAACTCAGCCGCCGAAGCGTGCTCAACATCTTCCTGCATTATCCTGTTGTCTGATAGCTTCATAGTTATTCCTCCCTTGTTATTTTTGGACATTCGCCTCAGCGGATATCCGTTTTGTCTATGCTAAAAGCGTCATTCGCCCATCTGCCCGATGACCCTTGCCGCCATCTCCTCAGCCTGCGCGTAAGTCGAAAGTTCGCCGCATTCCGCCCTCAGCTTTGCCGAGTTCGGCAGACCTTTCACATACCACGCCACATTCTTGCGCGCCTCTTTCATGCCGCGTTCCTCGCCCTTGTATTTGCAGAGATACCCGCAGTGTTTCAGCATTATCTCCATGCGCTCTTTCACCGTCAGCGGGGGAAGGACTTCCCCTGTTTCCAGATAATGTCTTATCTCGCGGAACACCCAAGGTCTGCCGTAGCTTCCCCGCGCCAGCATCACAAGGTCACAGCCTGTCTGCTCGTACATCTGCTTACAGCTTTCGCCGTCGGTCACATCTCCGTTGCCGAACACAGGCACACTCACCGCCTGCTTCACCTGCCTGATGATCTCACGGTCGGCTTCCCCCGAATAGAACTGCGCCCGCGTCCTGCCGTGTACCGCCATAGCCGCCACGCCCGTCTGTTCAAGGGCTTTAGCGAACTCCACCGCGTTTATGCTCGTGTCGTCCCAGCCTGCGCGGAACTTCACCGTCACGGGACACCCCGCGTTCTTCACCGTTTCGCGGGCTATCTCCACCGCGCGGGGGATATCTTTCATCAGCGCCGAACCCGAACCGTTCCCGACTATCTTCGGCACAGGACAGCCCATGTTTATATCGATGATATCGGGCTTATATTTCCCCAGCAGATAAGCCGCTTTGCCCATATAATACGGGTCTTCACCGAATATTTGCAGTGCATACGGACGCTCCTGCGGCTCTATCTCACACAGTTCACCTGTCTTGCGGTCGCCGTAGCACAGCCCCTTTGATGATATCATCTCGCTGACCATGTAAGCCGCCCCGAATTCTCTGCAAAGCAGTCTGTAAGACTTGTCTGCCACCGAAGCCATCGGTGCAAGCGCCGCAGTCTTTTCTATCTTCACACCGCCGATGTCAATGTATTCCATATTCAACTCCCAAAAACGGAGACCGCTTGACGATCTCCGCTTATCATTTTACTATTTCTTTCTGTTTTTGCGGGAACAGGCTATTGCCCCGTCACGCCTTGACTTTCAGCCACGCACAGGCGATATCCAGCGCATCATACAGGCTTTCGGTATCGGTCTGCTTGTCGATGGTCGGCTTTGTCAGGTCGGTGGACATCTTTCTTATCTTCACCTTGTCAGCGACTTCCAGATCACCGACTTTCTTGGTGTGCTTTATCTCCATCCAAACCACGAACTCGTCATACATATTGCCGTAATAAAGCTGATTGCCCTTTCTCACCAGAGGAAGTCCCTTGTATGTGAAAAATTTCTTTGTTTCGCTCATTTATCTCTCCGCCTTTCTGAATGTTTGTCGTTTAATGTTTCTCTCCGCCGAACGATGATCCGTTCCGCGCCTTTTTTCTTATCTTTTTGGTGATGACCGACCGCATATCTGCCGAAGTCAGCCGATATTTAATAAGTGTCGCTCACCTTGCCGCCGTTGTACAGGCTGTCCATGTTGGACTTAAGGCTGTCCACCCATGTGCTTTGTATTCTGAACGAGGTCTTGCCGTTGAGCTTTACGATGTAACGCCTTGCAGTGTCCTTGTACAGTTCTATGACATCTTCGCCGCCGTCTTTGCGTATCTCTTTTATGACCACCTGCGGCTCTCCCTCAGGGTCATCAAAGCATATCTCGTTGGTGGGGCACCCCATGATGAACTGGTAAAGGCTCTTGTACTGGTAGATGTCGATATCCTTGCCGCCGACCTTTACCGCCGTCACATCAGCCGCCTTGCCGTTTTCATCGGTATCGCTGCTGCCGCCGTTGGTGGTCATTTCGTAGACCGTTTCCTCACCGTCGAACTCGATGCTCATTTTTTCCAGATCCACCAGATAGTTAGAGGTCATCAGATTTGATATGACATCTTCTATCTTGAAAGTCACCCAAGGAAGGCTCGCTTCGGGTATGATGTATACCGCGTTACAGCCCGCCACGCCCTCGATGGTGCAGTAATAGCCCAGCAGAACAGGCGTGTCGGTTTCAGCCACGCTTTCATCAAAGGCTTCATTGCCCACCGACAGCTTGTAGTCGTAGTCCTCACCTTTCAGCGTCACCACGCATCGCGGCTCATCAAGCCCGTACTCTTTAAGCGTCACTTCATCGTTCGATGCCGTTACGCACTTGTACGCCGTCAGACCCCACATGCCGTGTGTCACCGCGCTTGAACCCGTAATGTTAAGATATGCGAAAATCGGCTCGCTTATTACCTGACTTGACATCATGCCCTCGATGTTCTTCGGGTCGTTCTCGAATACCACCTTGTAGTCCCAGTCGCTTCTTGTGACAGTTTCCTTGCCGTACTCAGGCCATTCGCTGTCACTGACAGGCTTATCTATCAGCACAAGGTCGGCAAAGTCCTCCGCGCCGCTGAGGAAGTATTTCAGCCGCGAACCCAGCACCATCTGCACCATATCAGTGCCCTCGACACAGACATAGTTGTACTTGCTGTCAGGCGCTTCATCGCCCACCAGCACCTTTACCGTATCGCCGTTGCTGTAGCTTACGGTGAAATTCGCCTGCGGTTCTGCCAGACCGTATTTCGCCATATCATCAGCATGCTCCTCCGCGATCTTTGAAGCCTCCAGCATCTCGCATTTTGATATCACATCGTCTATCATAGCCTTGTTCTGCTCAACAGAGTTTATCTCCTCTATCGTCCATGAACTTTTGCCCGATGCAGGCTTATCCAGCGTGAAGCCGCCCGCCGCATTCTCAGCCGTCAGCGATGTGACCTCAGCCTCGTCAGAGTAAAGCACGTAATAGTGTTCTGTCTCTGCCGCCGAAGATGACTCAGCCGCCGCTGAACTGTCTTCCTTTTTGGCATCGCCGTCCGACGCATTCAGAAAGACCAGCATTCCCGCCAGACTCGCCGCTATAACGCCGCATATGATGATGCCCTGTACCTTACCGTTCATTACTTATTCTTTCTCCTTAACCACACAACAAGTCCCACAACAAGCACCGCCACAGGTATTATGACGATGAATGTCCACATCAGCACGCTCTTTTTGCTCTGGTCGATATCGAAAGCAGTGCCTTTGATGGTCTTCGGCTTGATGAACACGCCGTCTGTCTTGTGAGTGATGCCGTTGAGCACACTGAAGAAATACTCGCTGTTGCCGTACTGTTCAGCCGACATTATATTCGACTGCAACAGATACTCCGAGCCGAAGCACAGCAGGTTGCTGTAAGTGGTGTCGCCGCTGCCGTCATCGGCAAACTTAGCCTTTGAACCGATGGCGAAATAGCACTGCTGACCTCTCGTCAGCGTGTCGGTCGGCACCTGTATGTTGTTCTCGTTGTATTCCAGTTCGGCAGTATAGGCGTTGCCCGTACTCTGTACATACTTCTCGGTGGTGACCATGTTCTGCTCATCAAACAGTGTGTTGACAGGTCTTGTGTACATCGAACTTATCACTAAGTCCTTTGAAAGTATATCCTGACTGAAATTGTCCGATAACTCGCCCGCGACCGTCACGAACGGGTAGTTTATATAGTTCTCGCCGTAAGTTTCACAGATAACGCCCTCGCCTATCTCCAGACCGTATTCTGCCAGAAATTCGTCAAGGTTAGGTGTCTTGTCCTGACTGTATGATGCGATATAGATAAGCTGCTTGCCCAGTTCACCGCCGTTGTTCATATAGTCGCTGACCTTCTGCACCTCTTCGGGCAGATAGTCAACGGTAGGCGCACCTATCACAGCGATATCAGTGCCTTCGGGGATATCTTCCTTAGTTATGTCTATCTCGCTGACATTGTAGCCGTTAGCCACCAGCAGTGTCCTGAAATAACTCAGCGGCGAACCGCCCGATATCAGGTCTTTCACCTCGCTCCTGCCCGTCAGGAAGCATACGTCCACAGGGTTCGGGTCGGTGACAGTCATCAGCGCCGATGTGAAAGCCTGCTCCGCATTCGATGACTCCACATAACTTCCGTAGTAAGCCAGCAGGTTCATATCATTGCCTGCCTGTTCTCTCAGCATTTCGATGCTGTAGCCCGACTGTGAAAGCTGTGTTACCAGCTGGTCGTTAAAGGTCAGCAGATCCACCATGCCCAGCTTTCTTGTGCGCTTGACAGTTTCGCCGTCCACCACGCTGTCAGTTTCAAATATGATGTCAAACGCCGATATCGTGTCGCTGTAATTCTTTATGACATCGGGGTTCGAGTCTATATCCACAAATCTGTAGGAGATGTGGTGGTTCATTTTGCAGTAGTTTTTCAGCAGTTCTACAGCCTGCTTGTTGTATGCCGAGTAGTTGATGTAGGTGTCTTCATCGGCAAATATGGTCACCAGCACGTCCCTGTCAACTTTCTTCACATATTCCTCCGACTGTTCGGTCATCGAATATATCTTATCCTTTGTCAGGTCTATGGTGATGGGATACCTCTCAAACAGCACCGTTGTCACCACGTTCACCAGCACCAGCAGTGCTAAAAATACACAGGTGAACACCGTTGCCATAGTGCCGTGTTTCAGCTTCTTCGCCGCGCCCTCACTGCGCTCTTTCTTCGGCTTTTCGGGCTTTTCGGGCTTTTCAGCCTTTTCCTCTTCAACTATCTGTTTCAGCACGTCTTTAACGTCTGATGATACTTTCTCTTCGTCCTTTTCCATCTGCGACACCCCCTTAACTCCAGCGGCGCTTTTCGAGCACTCTCACTGTCAGGAACAGGAACGCCACCATAGCGCTGATGAAAAATACCACGTTCGAGAAATTGAACACGCCGTATGTGAAATCAAAATACCGCTCGCTGAAAGACACCTGCGTCAGCGCAGTCCTTATGCCCTCAACGACCTTAGTGTACCAGTGTCCCTCGTCCAGCGCAGGCAGAAGTGAGCCTATCACCGACAGAAACGACACCGCTATCAGCACGATAAAGCTGATGACCGCCGCCACCACCTGATTTTCGGTGAATGACGAGCAGAAAATGCCGATGGCGATGAACGCACCGCCCACCAGCAGAAGTGCCAGTATGTTGCCGACCACCACGTTCCAGTCGGGGTCACCGTATACCGATACCACCACAGCCATCACCGCTGTGATGGATACGCCCACAGCGTACACCAGAAAAGCCGCAAAGAACTTGCCCGCAACTATCCCGCCCAGACTCACGGGCGCGGTCAGCAGACACTGGTCTGTCCTCGTGCGCTTCTCGTCCGCAATGGTGCGCATGGTCAGTATCGGTATCAGCACGATTATTATGGTCAGCAGTGATGAAAACAGGCTGTCCAGCTTGGTGTAGCCGCTGCTCAGGCTGTCCACCGAGAACATTATGCCCGCATACGCGAAAAATGCCGCGATAAATATATAACCTATCGGTGAGGTAAAATAACTCCTCACCTCACGCCTGAATACAGCGCCCATCAGTCATCAGCCCCCTCTTCTTCATCAAGAGCGGGTATCTTCTCGCCCATCGTCAGTTTCAGGAATATATCTTCAAGATTCATCTCAGCGCTCTTCAGTTCCAGTATCGTGAAACCGTTCTGCGCCATAACTTTAAAGAGGTCATAGCGTATCTCACTGCCCTCTCTCGCTTCAATGCGGTAGTCGCAGATATGCCCCTTGTGTTCGGCATCGCAGTATACCTTGTCAACACCGTCTATCTTCTGCAAAAGTCGCATCACAGTTTCCTTGCCGCCGTCTATCTTGCAGATGAACTTGCTGTCGCCCGTCAGCTTGTGTGACAGGTTCTCTTCGGTGTCGTTAGCCACCACTCTGCCCTCGTTTATCACAACTATCCTGTCGCACACCGCCTGTACCTCACTGAGTATGTGCGATGATAGTATCACCGTATGGTTCTTGCCCAGCTTGCGTATCAGCGTCCTTATCTCGATTATCTGCTTCGGGTCGAGTCCCACAGTCGGTTCGTCCAGTATCAGCACCTTAGGATTGCCCACCAATGCCTGCGCCAGCCCGACTCTCTGCTTGTAGCCCTTTGACAGGTTCTTTATCAGCCTGTTGTAAACGTGGTCTATCTTCACAAGACTGCATATATCCTGCAAATGGGATATCTTCGGCAGTTTGCACTTTTTCAGGTCGTATATGAAATACAGATACTCCTTCACCGTCATATCGAGATACAGCGGCGGTATCTCAGGCAGATACCCGATATTCTTCTTAGCCTTCACAGGCTCTTCCAGAATATCCACCCCGTCTATCAGCGCCTTGCCCGATGTGCAGGATATGTACCCCGTAAGTATGTTCATCGTGGTGGATTTTCCCGCACCGTTAGGTCCCAGAAAGCCCAGCACTTCACCGTCCTCAGCCTTGAAAGATATGTTGTTGACGGCTTTTTTGTCGCCGTAATGTTTGGATAATTCGATTACCTCTATCAACTCATTTTCCTCCCAACGGAAAATCAATTTACTGTAAGTCACCGCGCGGACAGCCGCAGCGATGCCCCGCACATCTATAGTAAACGACATAATATTTCATACATATCCCGCTCACAGATACGATCATCGCATTATACGCGGGCAGTCTATGTGGAATTTTTTATATGACTATCCCTTTAGCACACCACCAAAAATACCTTTATAACAAGGAAAGATAAACGCCAACTATATTCAGTTCCCGATATAACATCGTTTATTTTGGTGTGTCAGCGGGATAACCACATTTTTTATGTCTGTTACTATAATTATACACGCCCGTTGTGTGCATACTGTGACAAAAGCCCGAAAACCTGAACTTTTCAGTCCGGAACATCACATGATGTCTTCGCCGTCAGTCGCGACCGTGTTGTCGGACATTCTGCCCAGCCTTTTCAGAATATAGCTGACACTGTATGCCGATGCGTCCTCATCTTCGCCCAACACCTTGCACCCCGATGCGACCATCTGTAATTCGCCGCTGTCATCGGGCGCATGCAGTGAGAAGCAGTAGTTCTGCGGGCTTACCGTGTATTCGCAGTAATCGCCCCCGAATTTCAGAAGTTTCTGCGATACCGCGTCCACATCTGCCGCATCTTCGAGCGTTATGTATATCTGCATGCCGTTGGTCTTCATCTGCGCCCAGCTTTTAAGTTCTGTGTCCACATAGCTGACACCGCTCTTGCTGTCAAGGTCGGCTTCCAGTATCTCATCAGACGGGTCGAAAAGGTCATAGCACTCGGCTATCACCGTCAGCGTGAAACCGTCGCCCTCATACTTAAATGGGTCTTCTCCGCTCTGCACACAGTCGAAATTCGGCTTTATCAGCTGTTCATAAAGTTCATCGTTAACTGCCAGTCCTATCTGCCCCTCCACAAAATTGAGCATCTGCCAGTTACACTCGTACTTCGCGAAGTCTTCGTCACTTTCTATATCCAGTGTTATCTCTTTGGTCTTTTCACTGCCCTTCTTGTCAGTGAAAGTTATCTCCCAGACATTCTGTTCTTCGTTACACTTCTCAGCATTCTTCTTTATGCTGTAGTTCCCGCCGAATGTGTATTCGAGGAAATCCTTGTGTACCTTCGCAATATCGGGATCGCTCCCGCCGCCGCACCCGCACAGCATCAGCGCCGCACAGCATGCCATACAGACTGCTTTTCTCATCGCTCGTCAACTCCGTAAAATCTCCGCACTTTGTCGGTATCCTTAGCTATCTGCGCCCGCAGTTCGTCGATGCTGTCAAAGCCCTTTTCGGGTCTGATGAACTTGTCCAGCATTATCTCGATCTTCTGCCCGTACAGATCGCCCTCAAAATCCAGTATAAAAGTTTCCGCCAGCGGAGCGTCATGGGCTTTCAGCGTCGGCTTCACACCGATGTTCGTCACCCCGAACTTCTCTTCGCCCCCGACAGTCACCCTTGTGGCGTATACCCCGAATTTCGGCATTATCTGTCCGCGCGGTATCGTCTGGTTCATTGTCGGGAAATTCCATGTGCGCCCCAGTTCCCTGCCGTGTTCCACCTCCAGCTTAAGACTGAAGATGTAACCCAGCATTTCGTTGGCTTTCTCTATCTTACCTGTCCGTATGCACTCGCGTATCATGGTCGAACTGACTTCCTCGCCCTTGTAACTCAGCTTGTCGCAGACGATCACCTCGATACCATATATCCGCCCGTAAAGTTCCAGTGATGAACAGTCGCCCTCAGCGCCTTTTCCAAATCGGAAATCGTCACCGCAGACCACTGCCCTGCACCCCAGCACTCCCACAAGTATATCCCGCACGAATGCCTCAGCGCTCATATCCTTAAGTTCCTCAAAACTTGGCGAATACAGAAGTTCAACACCCAGATCCCCGAAATGCCTGCGCTTCTCTTCATCGCTCAGTATCATTTCGAGCCTTCCGTCATGCCCCTTTGAGGTCACCGTATTCGTCTTGAAAGTGAACACCGCAGACTGCGCCCCCAGCTCTTTCGCCAGCGACACCGCAGTGTTTATGACCAGCCTGTGTCCCCTGTGTACACCGTCAAACAGCCCCAGCGCACAGACAGTTCCGTTTTCGGGCTTGATGCCCCCGCTTATCTCTTTCAATCAAAGTCAGTCCTTTAAAACCCATCTCTTATACCGAACGCCCTGCTTTCGGTATGTCAGCCCAAAGCGCCTTGCGCCCTCAGGCACCAACTCATATCCTTCTGCCAACGGACACACCCGCGCCCGTCAATTGCTGAAGAAATTCTTTATGCTCCGAAACTCGCCATCGACCATCTGTGCTATTCCCAGAAATACACCGTCAGCACCGTATACCCGATGTATTTTACTGTCATCTGCTTCCAGACCGACCTGCTCGCCCCTCAGCTTCACGCCGTTTTTGTACAGCCCTGTCAGCCTGTCGTCCAGCCTGACCTCTTTGTAAAAGCCGAAGACCTTGTCCAGCGGCATCAGCACGCTCTGTACGCCCTCGCACATCACACGCCCTTCTATCTCTTCTATCCTCATGCAGTCTTTCAGTTCTATGCCTGTCGAGTAAGTCCTCACCAGCGAGGTCATTGTCGCACAGCAGCCCATCGCCTCACCGATGTCGTTGATAAGCGTCCTCACATACGTGCCTTTACTGCACATTATCTTAAGACGACCCAGACACATGTGCTCATCATAGTCCAGCACACGTATTGCCCTCACCACTATCGGTCTTGCTTCGCGCTCGATGGTCTTGCCCTCACGCGCCAGTTCATACAGCTTCTTCCCGCCGACTTTTACTGCCGAATACATCGGCGGCACCTGCATTATCTCGCCCACAAATTCGGGCAGAGCATCAGCCAGTTCCCTGATGCTCACGCGCTTGCCCGAACGCTTTATCACTTCGCCCGTGATATCCTGTGTGTCAGTGGCTATGCCTGTCCTGAACTCCGCGATATACTCTTTTTCGGTATCGGGCATCACATCGCACGCTTTTGTCGCCTGACCGACCAGTACAGGCAGTACACCCTCAGCCATCGGGTCAAGAGTTCCCCCGTGACCTATCTTGCGCACATGCAGTACGCCCCTGAGTTTAGCCACAACATCGAACGATGTCCAGTCCATCGGCTTGTATACACCTATAACTCCGCTGATATCTTCTTCCATCATCATTTTCCGAGCACCTGTTCAGCCCTTTCCAGCAGCTTTGCTTTTACCTCTTCAAGCGTTCCGCGTATCTCACAGCCCGCCGCACGTATGTGACCGCCGCCTCCAAAATAATTGCAGAACGCCGATGCGTCCATATCCTCAGTAGTCCTGACAGATATCTTGAATACCCTCTCATGCCTCTGCTTTACGGTAATGCCTATCACTACCCCCTCAGCCGAGAGCGGTATAGATGCCAGACCGTCAAACTCAGCCTGGTCTACCCCACAGCTTTCCATAAGTTCGGTGGTTATACATATCATCGCGCACCTGTCATGCAGATGGTACTCCATCTTGCCTGTGACTATCTGCTCTATCTTGATGCGCCCCTTGCTCTTCACATCGAACATTCTGCGGTTCACATTGGCAAAGTCGATGTCATACGCCATCAGTTCTGCCGCCGCAAGGTGCGTGTCGGGTCGGGTGTTCTCATACTTGAAACACCCCGTATCGGTGGCGATGCCCGTGTACAGGCACTTTGCGGTGATATCGCTTATCCTGCGCCCCGATGACTTGAATATCTTGTAGAGTATATGTGCCGCCGCCGCAGTGTCGCCCTCAACGTGTGACAGCTTGGCAAAATGCTTGTTCGAGATGTGATGGTCTATACAGAGATCCACCACCCCTTTTTCCTGATACGCCGCCAGACCGCTGCCCATCAGTGCAGGGTCGGCAACATCCACCGCTATGATATACTCAGGCTCGAACTCCTGCGGTTCGTAGTCAACATACATAAAATCATACCTGTCGGGGAAGCCGTCAGAATTTACCACATTCGCCATTTTTCCCATCTCACGCAGAAAATAGCACAGCCCGAAGCCGCTGCCCAGCGTGTCACCGTCAGGGCTTTTGTGCGTGATTATGAGAAATTTGTCATGCGACTCAAAAATATCAATGATCTCGCTGTATTCCATCTATGATCCCTTTCTATAAGACCCGCGCAGACGGTCACCCGCCTGCCGAAACAATCCTTTTAAAGCCCGCACGCTCTCCCCCGACAGCCTATAGTATGCGTGCCATTATCAGTATAAGCACGACCGCTCACCGAAACTGCCGCGCCCACCATCTCAATTACCGACGTGCATCGTAAACGCCCGCCGTTCCCGATCTTTATTGCGTTCAAAACCCTCTCAGCCGCCGCTATAGCCGACTGTCAGTCTTCGCCGTTTTCCTCATCGACCTCGTCTTCAGCTTCATCAGCCGTATCCCTGACCAGTTCTCTGAGTTTTTTAGTTATAGCCGCCGAATGCTCGATAGAGTCATCAGCCACGAATTTCAGTTCAGGGCATTTTTTCAGCCCCAGAACATTAGATATCTCCCTTTTGAGGTACCCTGTAGCCGACTCAAAGCCTTTGACAGCTTTTTTAGCTTCATCAATGCCTTTGAAGCTGGAGATATAGACCCTGCAAAAAGACCCGTCCCTTGCCACATCACAGCGCACAACTGTCAGGAACTCGCCGCCGTTTATTCTGGGGTCTTTCAGGTCTGCCATTTTACCGGATATTATCCGTCTTATATCTTCGGACATACGTCCTGCCTTGTGTGATGCCATTTGAACTCCTATCTTAAAATGTGGGACGAAGCCCCATGCCCCGACCATCAGCTTTTCCGATGCGGTGTGCTGATGTGTTCCGTCAGGCATCAAGGCTTTGCCGAACCCACGTTATTCTGTTTTTATCTTATTTTTGGGGACTCGCCCCGAAGTCGCGCCGCTTGCGGGCTTTCGCTTTGTTCGCCCAACTAATTCTCTGTGTCACTTGTGGACTGCTTCCCCGATTGAGGGCTCTGCCCTCAAACTCCCGCAAGCCCTCTGGCGGCGGGCTTGACCGACCGCTTTGACTCGCGCATAGCTTTGTGTTCTTACTCAGCTTTGTTGGGCGGCAAAGTGACCGCTGAAACAGCCCGCTTTCGCCCCTGTCAATAATTATGAATTATGAATTATGAATTATGAACTTCATTCACGGTATTCTTCCATAACGTATCCCTCAAAGATGTCCCCTTCCTTGATGTCGGAGAACTTCTCTAAAGTGATACCGCATTCAAAGCCTTCGCTTACATCCTTTGCATCGTCCTTGAATCGCTTCAATGAACTCATCTTGTCGTCAGCTATGATTATGCCGTCACGTACTACTCTTATAAGGTCGTTCCTGCCTATCTTACCATCAAGTACATAACAGCCCGCTACTGTGCCCACAGAACTTATCTTGTATACCTGCCTTACCTCAACACGCGCTGTTTCTACCTCGCGGAACTTAGGTGCAAGCATGCCCTTCATAGCATCGGTTATCTCTTCTATCGCATCGTAGATTATGCGGTACAGCCTGATGTCAACACCGTCCTGCTCAGCATTTGCTTTCGCAACAGGGTCGGGTCTTACGTTAAATCCTACGATTATCGCATTCGATGCGTTCGCAAGCATTACATCGCTCTCGTTTACCGCACCGACTGCGCCATGTATTACTCTTACTCTTACTTCTTCGTTCGAGATCTTCTCCAGCGACTGCTTTACAGCTTCCACAGAACCCTGAACATCTGCCTTTACGATGATAGGCAGTTCCTTCATCTCGCCTTCGGATATCTGCGAGAACAGATTGTCCAGCGTTACCTTCTGGAACTTCCTGAACTCGTCTTCCTTAGCTTCGTGCTTACGCTGTTCTACCAGTTCTCTTGCCAGCTTCTCGTCCTCTACCGCGTTGAAAGTTTCGCCCGCGGTAGGTACTTCGCCCAGACCTGTTATCTCCACAGGTGTCGAAGGACCTGCTTCGCTGATGGGTCTGCCCCTGAAATCTGTCATAGTCCTTATCCTGCCGACAGATGTGCCCGCAATGATAACATCGCCAGAATGCAGTGTGCCGTTCTGTACCAGCAGTGTAGCCACAGGGCCCTTGCCCTTGTCAAGCCTTGCCTCGATGACAGCACCCTTAGCCAGCCTGTGAGGATTAGCTTTCAGTTCCTTTACCTCAGCTACCAGCAGTACGTTTTCAAGCAGTTCATCAATGCCCATGCCCGTCTTTGCAGATACAGGCACCGCGATAACATCGCCGCCCCACTCTTCTACTACCAGTTCATGTTCGGTCAGCTGCTGCTTTACTCTGTCAGGGTCAGCGCCCTCTTTATCCATCTTGTTTATCGCAACTATTACCGATACGCCCGCCGCCTTAGCGTGGTTTATCGATTCAACTGTCTGCGGCATGATACCGTCATCAGCCGCAACGACCAGTATTGCGATATCGGTTATGTTCGCACCTCTCGCTCTCATCGAAGTGAATGCCTCGTGACCGGGAGTGTCCAAGAAAGTTATCTTCTGTCCGTTGCACTTTACCTGATATGCACCGATATGCTGTGTGATGCCGCCTGCTTCACCCTCTGCAACGTTCGCATTTCTTATCCTGTCCAGTATCGAAGTCTTGCCGTGATCGACGTGACCCATTACTACTACTACAGGGCAGCGCTCTTCCAGATCCTCAGGTGCATCTGCTTCGTCCTCGATAAGTCTTTCCTCGATGGTGATGTGTACTTCCTTCTCGACCTTTGCGCCCAGTTCCTCAGCCACCAGTGATGCGGTATCAAAGTCCACCACTTCATTGATAGATGCGAACACGCCCAGACCCATCAGCTTCTTGATGACTTCGGTAGCAGTAACTTTCAGCCTGCTTGCCAGTTCGCTGACAACTATCTCTTCGGGTATCATTACCTTTAGCTGCTGCTTTCTCGCCTTTTCAAGAGCCATTCTGTTCAGCTTATCCTGCTCTGTCTCCTTCTTGTGCGAGTGCTGCTGCTTCTTGTACTGCTGCGACTTCTGGGTTATCTTCTGCTTCTTGCGGAAGTTGTCGTTCTTGTTGCCCTGCTTGCTGGTAGCCATGTTGTCGTACTTTTCATTGTACTTGTCCAGTTCGATGTAGCTGCCGCGTGTGTCAACAGTTCTTCTTGAAGAATTCTGCCTGTCATCACTGCTCTCCGAAACGGTGTAGCCCTTGTCATCGCTGCCCCCGAACGAACTGCCGCCGCCCAGCTGCATCATGACACCGTGTTCCTGCTTCTTTGCTTCCTTCTTCTCTTTCTTCTTATCCTGCTTCCTCTCGGCAGGCTTAGGCTCTTCCGCCTTGACCTCAGGCTTCTTCTCTTCGTTCTTTACTTCTGCCTTTACCTCAGCAGTTTTGGGCTGTTCCTCAGTCTTCGGCTCTGCCTTAGCCTCAGTCTTTGGCTTCTCCTCAGCCTTTACCTCAGCCTTAGCCTCGACCTCAGCCTTAGCCTCGACCTTAGGCTTTTCTTCGGTCTTAGGCTCGTTCTTCTTGACCTCGTTCTTCTTCTCAGCCGCTTTAGGCTCAGGCTTCTTATCCTCTGCCGCAGGCTTTACGGTATTTGCGAAATACTCATCAAAGTTTTCCACCTGAGTGTTCTGGGTAAAATACTCGAACACGTAATTCACTTCATCAACGTCCAGCGAAGCCTGATTTTTCCTTACAACAGTATCACGCTTTTCCAGACATTTTATAACATCATCATTTGAAAGTTCAAGGCTTTTCGCCAGAACATTGAGCTTTATCTTCTTAGTGGTTTTCGTACTCACAGGCATTATCCTCCTTATCTTGAATGGGGGTACAGCCCCATTTGACGGCGTTTTCAGCTGACCTGCCGCACATAACTTTACCTTTTGCCCGAAGCGGCAGTCTGCGCACGCCCCGTCAGTCCGCCCGCGCCGATATACCGCCGCGCCGTCCCGACTCTCATTTTCTCTAAACTTCTCTCGGCTATCCCTTCCGCCCACCACACATCTGCGCGGTGTCAGTCGTTCTCCTATCCACATATCGCTCGTTTGGTGAACCAAAGGGATAGCCAAGTCCCTTACAGGTCGAACTCTTCCCTGTCAATGGCTATCTCTTCCAGCCCTTTGACGCAGGACTTAGCAAAACCCGCATCTGTCATAGCCAGTACACCCGTCCGCTTGCCGATGCCCAGCGCTATCTCGTCCATCGTCAGACCCAGCGCATACAGCTTTGCATCGTACCTCGCACAAGTGTACCTTACCTCTTTCAGCGACTTCACCGAAAGGTCGCTCGCCACGAACACCGCCCGCGCATTTCCCAGCGCACAAGCGTCCTTTACCATGTCCATGCCCATCACGAGCTTACCCGCCTTGCGGCACATCGAGATAAGTCCCGTCTTGTTCTTGTCGCTCACCGCCGTTCAGCTCCCTTTCCATCATGTCGTAGATCTCATCATCTATCCTGCATGCGAAGCTCTTTTCAAGCCGCCTGGCTTTCCTCGCCTTTTTAAGACACTCCGCATCTGCACATATATATGCGCCTCTGCCCGCTTTCTTGCCTGTCAGGTCAAGGCTTATCTCGCCCTCTTTCGAGCGCACCACCCTGACCAGTTCTTTCTTAGGCTTCATCTCCGAACAGCCCAGACACATTCTCATCGGTATCTTCTTCGGCTTTACAGGCATATCATTCAGCCTCGTCCTCAGCAGACTCTTCGGGCGCGTTCTCAGGAACTATGTCGATCTTGTAGCCTGTCAGACCTGCCGCCAGCTTCGCATTCTGTCCCTTGTTGCCTATCGCCAGCGAGAACTGATTGTTCGGCACTACCACGCGGCACTTCTTGATGACTCTCTCAAACTCCTTCTCCTCGCCCTTGTGCTCTATCCTCACCTCAGGCTCCAGCAGTTCGACTTTCAGCACCTCAGCAGGTGCCAGCGCCTTAGCTATGAACTGTTCTTCGTCCTCTACCCAGTTGATGACATCTATCTTCTCGCCCTTGAGTTCCTGACATACAGCGGTTATCCTCGACTTCTTCGGACCGATGCAGGCACCCACAGCATCAACGTTCGGGTCTTTCGACCATACCGCTATCTTGCTTCTTACGCCCTCAGTACGCGATATCGCCTTTACCTCAACAGTGCCGTCAGCAATTTCGGGAACTTCCAGTTCAAACAATCTCTTTACCAGATCTTTGTGAGTTCTCGACAGCTTGACAACAGGCTGTCTTTTCTCGCTGTCACCCAGACTCACGATGTACACCTTTATCTTGTCGCCCTCTTTCAGTACCTCACCGGGTATCTGCTCACTGCGGTAGAAGTAGTGCTCGTTCTTGTCGATGGTGATTATCGCATTGCCCGTTGCAGGCTCGACTTTCTGTACAGTGGCAGTGACTATCTCATGCTCTCTGTCCTTGTACTGCTCTATCAGCTTGTTTCTCTCGAAATCCTTGATATCGTGCTTTATCGACTGCTTTGCGAACTGCGCCGCAACTCTGCCTATCTTCGCGGGATTGACAGGTATCTCAACAAAGTCGCCCACCTTTATGTCGGGGTCGTATGCCTGCGCCTCACCGATGTATATCTCGTTCTCAGGTTCGTCAACGAACATTACCTTCATTACTTCCTTAAGAATGTACATCTCCAGCTTGCCTGTGGCAGGGTCGATATCGACTCTCACGTTCTCACTGCCCGTTTCCTTCTTTATCGCCTTTGTTATGGCATCTCTTATCTTCTCGATCAGCACTTCCCTGTCGATCTCGTTCTCGCTGACCAGATCTGCCAGCGCATTAAAAAACTGCTCGTTCATTTTTTATGACCAATCCTTCCTGAATGTATCTTTCGGGTCGCCCCGCATGTATTTTCCGTCTGTAAAAAAGCTGTCAGCCGACGTCCTAGTCGAACTTGGCACCCGCCAGTTCCGACTCTAAGTCGCCGTCATCGAACAGCTTGACAAAAGCGCAGTCGCTCAGCCTGAACTGTACGTTCTCCACACCGTCGCCGTTCTCGTCAAGCGTCTGGCAGGCTATTACCTTCTCTTCGTCATCATACCCCACCAGCCCCACGATGAACTCGCGCTCACCGTTCTCATCGGGTCTTATCAGCCGCACCCGCACAGCATCACCGATGCAGACTTCAAAGTGTATCGGCTTTCTCAGTTCTCTTCCCAGTCCGGGACTGCCGCATTCAAACACGTAACTCTGCGCTATCGGGTCTTCATCATCAAGTATCTTGTTGAACGGTCTTGTGAAGTTCTCGCAGTCTTCCATAGTCACGCCGCCGTCCTTGTCGATAAGCACCCTCAGATACCACGTAGCGCCCTCTTTCTCAAACCTCACGTCCCACAGGAAAAGCCCCAGTTCATCTGCCAGCGGCTGTGCCAGTTCAGCCACCCGCTCGACTGTGTTCTTCTTCGGACGGTCAGCCCCGCCCTTACCTTTACTCATTCTTATCTTCTGCCCCCTATTTTCAGGAAATATGCCGCACCGACATTTTTCCCACAGTGTCTATACAAACACAAAAGACCGGAGGTTTTAATTCCAGTCTTTCGTCAAGCCTATTGTTGATATTATACCACATTACAGTACATTTTGCAAGGCCTGACGGGAATTTTTACAGGAAATTTACAAACAGATACCTAATAAACGGTAAACAGTCTGTTAACTGCCCTCTTTTTTACCCTTTTTGCCCTTGCCGTCTTCAAAGTCTTCCAACCGCCCCGCAGTCCTGCGTTTGCGCCTGCCCTCGACAAAATCCAGCGGTACCGTGAACAGTATGCCCGTGTTCGGCTGTGAAAGGTCGCCCACCGTGTTGTAAATGACTCTCCGCGCGATGTCCAGCTGGTCGTTATCTATCACCGAGATGATGGTCTTGTTGTCGTCTTCGTCACCGCTGAACATTCCGCGTATCGATGAACTCAGGAAACTTGAATTCATCTTCGACAAAGTCATCGCCATGCCCGATGACGGTATTATGGTAGCGCCGCCTATACCCGCCGCCGAAAGTCCCTCCAGCAGGTATTCCAGCGCTTCGGTCTTATTCAGTATCAGTACCATGAGTTTCATAAGTCATCACTTTCCTTGATATTTACACTTGCCCCGACTTCTGCGCCGTACCCTTATGAATTGTCAGCGTGAACGCCGTCAGTGACCGCCCCGCACCTTTTGCCGACCTACTTCTCAGCCGACTTTGCTATAGCCTCACCGCCGCCTATCTCAGGGGTAGTTTCTGCCGCTTTCTCTTTCAGCTTCTCTATAAATTTGTCGCTTATCGTGAAGTTTTCGTCATTCTCAGCCCATGTACCCTCAGGCACCATCTTCTCGGCAGGCACTATGCCGCCCGAAAGCATATCCTTGATATAAGATTTCTGCAATTTGAAATCGTCTATGTTCATGTCGGTGTCGCTGTTTGTCGTGATTATATTGTAAAGATTATCCAGATTGTCGCGGGTTATGTTTGAATGCAGGAACATGTTGTTTATCAGCGATTCCATCGCAAGCCCCAGAAATTCGTTGTTGCCCTGCTTGCCGTTCGAGAATACAGGGTACTGTGTCAGAAGCCTTATCTGCCTGCCTGCCAGCGTCACCAGTTCGCCTTTTCTTATCGAGATATCGTTAGCATCATTTTCCTTTGAAAGATAGTAAAGTTCTTCGGTCGCCTGATAGGTTATGCCGCCGTAGATGTCGCACACCCTCTCGAATGATTCGTTGGTCAGTGTGGCATAGTTGTCCACCTTCATGCCAAGCGTTGCTTCCACAGCTTCCTTTACACCTGCCATGCCCGCATCAGCGTAGGTGTCGCGCATCGACACCTTGTTCTGACTGTTCAGCGTCAGCGCAGGTATAGGCACCACAAGTATGCTGTTGTCGGTGGGGTCTATCCTTATCAGCGTCATCTCAGAAAGCACACCCTTGCTGTTGACCCTTGCAAAAAGGTCGTTGAAAGTGTGTACCGATACTACCGCGTCCTCTTCCTCTTCCTTGCCTATAATGTTGAACGTTTTCAGCAGATATACCGAGATCATGGATATCAGCGCCATGAAGACCAGCACCGTTACCACGTATACCAGCGCAACAGGCGCCTGCGACCTCTTTTTCCTCTTTTTGGCATATGACATATGATTCTTTCTCCTTACCTTATGTTGTTATACAGCTGTAAACCGCACAAATGCGGCATTTTAATACGATATCGCCATTCCTCACGCACACCGTTTTATACGTTGGCATAACTTTGCTTCCGTCCGCCGCAGGTCATTCCACATAAAAAAGCGAATTGTCCCGCTCGTCCAGCCTTATGATGTGCATATCCAGCCCGGCGCGCCTTGCCATGTTGATAGTCTGCAAAGTGCCCGAACCCGTCGGCTTTTCCTTGTAGACCGCTATCATGCGCGATGAATGATCCACCATGAACTGATTGCGCACACGGTACCTGCCCTTGTCACAGGCATTCCCCGTCACCACTACAGCTTCGGCGCACTGCATCATCAGGCTGTGTATGTAGCGCTCCTTAACGCTGTTCAGTTCCCTTCGCTGTTCAGCATACGGAAGTACACAGTACAGCTTTATATCCGGGTACCTCTTGTCGTTCATCACATCGAACATGACAGAACCGCAAAGCAGATCCACACCCTCAGCCATACCTGTCATAAAATTCCTTGAACCCGCTTCATAGGCTTCTATTATGTGGAAATGCACGATACTCAGCAGATTACGCATACCCTGAGCTGAAAGATCCCCGTGAAAAGGAAGGTCACGATTTCTGTGACCCGTAAAACAACATGTACGTTCCCTATCGACCACCAGATCTTTTGCATCTACAAAAACAGCCACACAGTTCACCGCCTTCCGATAGCACTTATAGTCATTATAACACACATTTCCCCATTTTTCAATACCCTTTTTTCGATTTTGCCCCTGACTCAGCCGCAGGCGTACAGACTCCGCCATCTACCGATGTTCCGCGTGCTGTCAGCTGTGACCTGTTCAACAGGTGCGATATAGTTTAAAACTATATCTATCTATAGCGTTTTCATATGCGCTTATGTCCCGCTGTCGGAACAGTCCCACTTGCAAAAATCATAGCAGTATGATATAATTACCTTGTTATAGGGCATACCGATGCCCCCAATTTCTAACAGAACGGAGAATGTAAAATGAGAAAAAGACCCGCTAAATTCCTGAGCGCTTTCTGCGCCGCTGTACTGGCTGTAAACGCGGCGGCTGTTTCCGCTATGGCAGAAAATACCGTCACCGATGCAGAAACTGCCCCCTATACCTATGACTGCCCCATCTTCACCGATGCTGATGATGCTGTGCTGTACTGGGCAACACAGGTAGGCTGGGATAAGGACTGGTGGTCGGATGCACCATCGGGCATAACTGCCGCCGATAACGGATACCTCTATGTCTGCTCGGCTTACAGCATCTACAAGCTGGATAAATACACAGGCGAGATAGCAGGCAGCGGCAAGATGGCAGGTCAAGCTTCATATGCCACTAAAGGTCCTGCTTATGCTGACGGCAAAGTTTTCATGTCACTGGATAACGGCACTGTTCAGGCGTTCGATGCCGACACGCTCGACTCTCTCTGGATATACAAGAACAAGCTGGGCGGCAGTCCTACCTGTGATATAGTTGTCGATGACGGCAAGATATATACAGGCTTCTGGAACGGTGAAGATGTCGATGCCGACTACGTTTGCCTCGACACTTCCGACCCCGATGCATATACCACGAACGAAGAGATAAACGCTGACTGGGAGTTCACCAACTGCGGCGGCTACTACTGGACAACTGCCGCTTTCACCGATGACTGCATCTTCATCGGCAGAGAGAACGGCGTTGCAGGCACCGAAACCGATGAACCGCTCGGTCTGATAAAGGTGGATAAAAAGACCCGCGAAGCATCACTTCTCACAGGCGGCATAAAAAACGATGTCCGCAGTAAGATAGTCGCTTACGGCAATAAACTCATCTTTACCGACCGTTCGGGCACTCTCTATTCGGTCGATGCGAACACAGGCGTTACTTCCTCATACAAGCTGGCAGAACAGCTGGGTCTTGAGGGCTTCACCTGCACCTCCACACCGATAATCGAAAACGGCAGAGTATATGTTACCCTTAACGGCACAGGCTGGGGCGACTATAACGGCTCGATGATAGCTGTATTCGACTACGTGGGCGGCGAGTTCCCGTTTGAACTTGCATATACCGTTGAAACAAAATACGCTTGTCAGGCTGACGGCATCTTCGCAGGTGTTGACGCTGACGGCTATAATACCATCTACTACGTTGAGAACGGCTATCCGGGTACTATCCGTGTGCTGAAAGATAAAAAGGGTATGACCGCACCTGTAAATACTGTTACCGAAACAGACGGCGACGGCAAGGAACACATCTGCCCCGACTTCGTTTTCAAGCCACAGGGCGCACATTCACAGTACTGCGCGGTAGACCCCGTGTTTGACCCGCAGACAGGTCTTATTTTCGTAAGATATGACTCTTTCAACATTCTCGCTGTAGGCCCTGCCACAAAAGATATAGAATTTACCGCAGATGACATAACTATCCATCGCGGCGGCAAAGAAACTCTCGTTTACATGGCTGACCAGACTCCTACCGACTGCGACTATACGCTGAGCGTATGGAACACCACAGGCATATACGACTACGACCCGATGGACTACACCACTTTCAGCGTTGACAAGTTCACCACCGATGACGAGATACTGACTGTTTCTTTCGGATTTGGTCTGTACACAGGCACAGGAAGCGCACCTGAATGCACTACCGATGTTGAAGTGCTGGTAGCCGAAACAGAAGACCAGTACAAGCGCGCACTGGCACAGCGCGGCGATGTCAACGGCGACGGTGTCGTAAATGTCACCGATGTTTCGCTCATCGCGGCACATGTCAAGAGTGTCAGGAAGATAGACAAGTACAGCATGAATGCCGCCGACACCAATGCTGACGGCGCTGTGAATGTCAGCGATATCTCCATTGCCGCCGCACAGGTCAAGAGCGTCAAGAAGATAGACAAGGCAAGATAAGCCGAAAAACACAGGCTGTCCGTTACCATACCGACAGCTGAAAAACATAATGCTGAGGGCAGAGCGAAATCATATCTCGTTCTGCCTTTAGGCGTATAAAGGGGCGCTTTTATGGCAGACAAGAAAAGCCGCAGAACAGCTGTAACAGCAATGGCTGCCGCTGCCGTCATTACGGTGGGCGGGGTCTGCTTTGGTGCGCTTTTTTACCGAAATGCCCCGCGTTCGCTGACTGCCGCAGAAGTCATACACCGCGAAGCCGACCTGCCCGATATAACATTCAGCGGCACTGCCGATAACATCAGCAAAGCCGATGAAACGAACAGTTCCCCCGAAAGTTCGCGCACTGACAGCAGTTCACAAGACAGTTCGGAGAGGGAGAGTTCTCTTTCGGAGAGTCTTCCACGCACAGAAAGCCGTACACCCGCCGCAAGTGACGACAGCCGCTCAGGAAACCTACCGCAGAGCACTGAAACTGTCTATACATCGGCAGAAAGTTCACTTGACGAGAACAGCAGTCTTACGGACGAGAGCCGCCCCGCCCCCACAGCGGTGCAGGCTGTCCCCGATGCGGGCACGCCCGCCAAGACAGCCCCAAGCGGCAAAGAAGCCGACCGCGAATACTTCACCACCTCGATAAATGACGGCGAAACTGTCAGCGAAAGTGTGTATTTCTTCACCATCGAGCATCTTGTGAAAGAACTTGAAGTGGTGCGCTGTGATGTGGAACTCAACGGTTCGGTGCTGACAGGCTACGCGGGCAAGTGCCGCCTTAAAGAGGGTGCGAACAGCATACGTGTCAGCTGTACCTACAAAGACAGCGACAACCGCGTTTACAGGGCATTCCGCGACTACATGGTGAACCTTGTCAGCCCCGACAGCGCCATATATACCGACCTCACCGACTGCGATGTTTTTGAAAGCGCATTCAGCTTCACAGCCGAGTGCGAAGACGGTCTTTCGGTGTGGCTGAACGGCATACCTGTTGAGGGTGACGGGCGCTACACTGTTACCCTCAGCGAGGGCGAGAACATGATAAGGCTGTCATCGGGCAGGCGCGAACTGAATTTCTCGGTGACATACATACCTCTGCGTGAACTTGACATAATCACCGACCTTACCGACTGCACCGTTTACGGCAGTGAACTTGTTTTCACGGCGCAGGCGGTCGGCAGTTCGCCCAAACTGACCGTACAGCTTAACCGCAAAACTCTGCGCGGTGACGGCGGTATCTATACAGCGGCGCTGAATGACGGCACCAACAGCATACGTCTGCTTGCCCGTGACGGCGCAAAGCAGGTCGAAAAGACCTTTACGGTGACCTGCCTGCCCACCGCAGAAGAGGGTCGTTCGCCGTACATAGCCGAGATAAACCTCACAGATAATATGACCGTAAAGGGGAGCAGTTATTCGCTCAGCCTTAAAGCCGCCGACTATGAGGGCGGGCGCATCTACGCTGACGGCATCGAAGTAGCCTGCGGCGGTGCATCTGCCGAGCGCAGGTGGGAGGACTCACAGTCAACGGGGTATCTGCTGAAACTCCATGCAGGCGGGAACAGCGTGTATATCCGCCTGAAAGACAGCATCGGCAGGACTGCCGAATTTTTCTACAGCATAAACTGCGAAGCGGCAGGCATCGGTGAAGAAGTCGGGCGCATATCCATAAAAGCACAGGCGGACATCTTAGGATTGGGCGTGCTTTGCGAAGATGACAGCTATCCCGTTTTAGAGGGCGAAACAGGCTTTGATACGATAGTGAGATTTCTGCGCGACAACGGATTTGAGGTAAGTTCGCGCGGCAGTGAGAACAGCCGCTATCTTGACAGGATATACAAAGAGGGCAGATTTGCGGGCGGTGCGCTTTCGGAAGAAGCCCTTGCATATACCGAAAGGGCGGGCATAAGCATCAACGGCGGCAAAGATGATGATTCACTGGGCGAATTTGACTACACCGCTGGTTCGGGCTGGTTATACAGCCGCGGCGGACGAAAGCCGTCTTACGCGATGTCGGCGGCAGTCTTTGCCGATGGTGAGGACATCGAACTGAGTTTCTCGCTGGATTTCGGCAATGATGTTGTGAAGTGACCGCCATACACTCTTGACATGCTATCGCAAGAAAATGCGTCATGGTTTGCGCTTTCTTTCCGCTAAAACGGCTATCTTTCGCCCCTGCCAATAATTATGAATTATGAATTATGAATTATGAATTATTATGATTCCGGAGTGTTTATTACATGAAATTTTTTCCTATCGCTTTTCTCTCTGCTGTGTTATGCCTTTCCCCCCTCACGGCTTCCGCTCTCGATGTTTCTGCCGCTAAAGGCTATGCACAAGGTATCATGACTTATGAAAAGGATATAAATGATATCTCCCCCAACGAAAGCCTGCTGTCAGGCAAAATAGCCGATAATGCCGCCGAAGACAGTTCCGACTGGCTCGCCATCGGCGCGGTGAGATACGGTCTGGAAAATGATACTTACTCCTACTACCTCAGCTGGAAAAAGAACATAAATGATAAGTATACCCATGACGGCGGTCTGCACCGCATGAAAGCCACCGAATGGCACCGCGCTGTCCTCACCTGCCTCTGTCTTGGTGCCGACCCCTCCGACTTATCGGGCATCGACCTCCTCGAAGACGGCATTTTCAGTCGCGGCGATGCTTCCCCTCTCGATGCACAAGGGCTGAACGGTCTTGTCTGGGGTCTTATCGCCCTCGACAGCTGTGACTGGAAAGTTCCCGATGATGCAGAAGTTGACAGACTCGGAATAATAAGGGAGATAATAGATTCCCAAAACGAAGACGGCGGTTTTTCGATGGAAAGCGGCGCAGGCAGAAGTGACCCCGACCTCACCGCGATGGTATTGCAGTCCCTTGCCCCCTACCGCGAATGCAGTGAGGTCAGGCAGGTCATAACAGCGGCACTCGACTATCTTAACGATGAAAAGGACGATTTTTCCACCTGCGAAACATACGCGCAGGTCATCTGCGGACTTTGCTGTCTCGGCATCGACCCCGACAACGATGAACGTTTCAGCGGACTTACCGAAGAACTTGTCAGCTACGCCAACGGCGACGGCGGTTTCGCCCACGAAAAAGACGGTGAAAGCAGTGAGATAGCCTCCGCACAGGCACTTATCGCCCTGTGCAGTATCGACAGGCTTCGCGGCGGCGAGCGAAGCATCTACGACATGAACATCGGCGCTCCCGCAGAAATGACCGCCCAAAGCCTTGTTTCTGCGGCAAACGCCAAAGAGGTCAACACAAAGTCCCCCGTCACCGATGGTCTGCCATCGCCCATAAAGCACGAAAGCGTGCGCTTCAAACTCCTGCTGATAGCCTCACTGACATCGGGCATAACGGTCGCGGTGGTCATCGGCGTGATACTTCGCAGAAAAAGGAGCTGACGCGGCAGTTGTACCGATACAACTCCCCCCGCGCCATGACATACCGCAAACAGCTATCCCCCAAAAAGAAAGGTGAAACTTATGAACGAATTTCCTGCAAGGCTGAAAGAAAACCTGACAAAAGTGATAGTCGGCAAGGACGACACTATCGAGATGCTGATAGCGGCAGTGCTGGCAGGCGGTCATGTGCTTCTTGAAGATGCACCCGGCACAGGCAAGACCACCCTGGCACTGGCACTGGCGAGAAGTCTGGGACTTAAATTCAAGCGCCTTCAGCTGACCCCCGACACGGTAGCATCTGACATAACAGGCTACTCGGCATATGACCCCGCAAAAGGCGGGATGGTCTTTCACGCGGGGGCGGCTATGACCAATTTACTGCTGGCAGACGAACTTAACCGCACATCGGGCAGGACTCAGTCTGCACTGCTGGAAGCTATGGAAGAGGGTCAGCTGACAGTTGACGGCGTGACCTACCCCCTGCCAAAGCCTTTCACCGTCATCGCCACACAGAACCCCGTCGGTACAGCGGGCACAGCGGCTATCCCCCTCTCTCAGCTTGACAGGTTCATGGTGCGGCTGAGTCTTGGTGCGCCCGACAGCGAGTCACTGAAAAAACTGCTGACCGACCGCGCATCGGCTGACCCTCTGGAAAGCGTTGAAGAAGTCTGCGGTGCTGAGGAACTGTCTGCCATAAAGGAAGATATCTCCGCCGTGACTTTCAGCGAAGAACTCACCGACTATGTATGCGCACTGTGGCAGGCTATAGCCGACAGCGAAGACACTCTCTGCGGCATATCGCCGCGCGGCGCTCTCGCACTTTGCAGGATAGCGCGCGCGGGCGCGTATCTTGACGGGCGTGACTATGTAGTGCCATCGGATATAAGGGTCTGCTTTTCGGCAGTATGCGCTCACAGGCTGACCCTAACCCGCGAAGCCAAAGCGGCAGGCAGGTCGGCGGAAGATGTGCTTGCGGCAGTGCTCAGAGCAGTCCCCTGCCCCGAAAACAGGGGAAATAAATGAAGCGGGCGGCATTCACAGCACTCATCGCGGCGGGGCTTATATTATGGAAGTTTTCTGCGGCGGGACTTTATCTGGCGGCGGCAGTCATCGCGGCGGGTGTCATTGCGGCGGCTGAAAATCTGGCTGACAAGGGCGAAGTCAAAGTCAGCTGTGACGAACATTTCCCCAAAAAAGGTCACGCCCCTGTGCTGACTTTCGGCGGCAGAAAACGGCTGAAAGGTCGGGTGCTGTGCGAGAACATCGTCACAGGCGAGCGCAGTGCTTTTGATGCAGACATCGGCAGAACGCGCAGTTTCGCCCTCCCCGCGCAGGCTGACTGCGGCGGGCTGTTCATTCGTTTCGTGCAGTTTTCGCGCTGTGACCTGCTGGGTCTTACGCGGCGCACAGTGGTCTGCCATGCGGACGGATATATCACCATAATGCCCGAAAACACCGATGTCAGCGCCATTTTTGACCCGTCATCGGGCGAAGAGGAACTCGACGGCGCACGCGAACTGACAGGCGGCGAACCTCTGCGGCGGCTGAACTACAAGCTGACCCACCGCTTCGGCAAACCGTATGTGAACATCTACTCGCCCGAAAATGCGGGAGATATATGGCTTTTCGGTGACTACGGGCTGGCTGACGGCGCGGCAGATGCGGCAGAAAAACTCTGTGCGCTGGCGGCATTTCTCGAAGAGCACGGCGTTCCTTTCGGGCTGGCACTGCCCTGCGGCGAAAATGATGTTCAGCTGACCGACCGCGCAGACAGCGAGAGCGTCCTGCAAGCGGTACTGCACTTCCCGCTTTATTCCTGCGAGGGTCACAGCGTACTGCCCACGCTGATGACCCGCCTGCCCGATGATGTGCAGGTGCTTGCATTCACCCGCAATACTGCCTTTGAAGACGACCGCGTGACGATACTGAGAACCGTCAAAAACTAATCTTACAGGAGAAACCATGAAAAACAGGCGTGACTTGCCTGCCGCACTGATATTCGCATTCGCGGCGGGGCTTTTGGTCTATATGCTTTCGGGGGTGACTGCGGGTGCGTCAGCCCTGCTTTTGTGTACCATCACGGCGGCGGCATCGAATAAATTCGGGCGGCTGTGGGGATTTGCACCTGCTGTCTGCGCAGTGGCGGCGGCAGTAGTCTTTCGCGGCGAATTTATGGCAGAATGCGCCCTCTGCGCCGATGAATTTGCCTACCGCACAGCGGTCAGGGCGCAAACTCTCTATGCCCCTGTTTCGGGCGCGGCAGACAGCGCATGGCTTGTCCTGCTTGCTTTCTGCGGGGCGGCATGTGCAGTGTATGCGGCTTTCGGCGCGAGGGTCTTCTGCCTCACAGCGGCATTGTTCGCGGCGGCGGCAGAACTTTTCACGGACATTCCCGCATGGGCGCTGTGTACGCTCATCGGGCTGACGGTCGGTGCGTTCTGCTTTGGTGAAAATGGCAGAAAAGCCTTGCTTTTAACAGCACTGACCGCTCTGCTGACAGCACCCGCATCACTGCTCGCATTCCCCGAAACTCCCCCGAAAGGCGAAGTCACCGCATCGGGCGGTCTGCCCCTTTATCTGGCAGAAGAATATGAGCGCGCCGACCTGACAAAAAGCGAATACGCGCGTGCTTCTGCCATATTCTTAGCACTTGAAGAACAGGGCTTCGACCCGCACATGCAGTCGGGTCTGCTTATCGAAGCGGCAGGCGAAGAACTCCCCCTTGACGATGTGACCGCACCCGAAGGCTATCAGCCCGCAAACATCTGCGCGGCTGACAGCGGCAGAACACAGGTCTGCCGACAGTTCGGTGAGAACGTCTTTCTGCTGATATCAAAGCTGAAAAGCGGCAGATACCTCGACTGTGAAGGGCTTTACAGGGAGTATGTCTACTCAGCCTACGGCAAGCTGACCGCTGACGAACAGCGCGAAATGGAAGAAAAATTCGGCATTGACGGCACTCTGCCCCTTGACCGCAAGCTGGCGGCTGTGAAGTCGGGCATAAACGCCAAAGTCACCGATGAGAGCGAACGTTCACCGCTTACCGTGAAACTGGCGCGAAGCTGTGGTCTGGCGGCGCGTGAAGTGCGCGGCGTTTACTTTGGCGCGATGCCTGCAAGCGGCAGGGCTGATCTTTCGGAGGGCGAACAGAGAAGCTGGGTGGAAGTCTACATAGACGGTGCAGGCTGGGCAGTTTTTGAGAGCAAGCCCGAATATGCGGGCGCATCTCCCCTACTGCCCGAAGGTGCATCACCTGACGGCGAAAGCACATTCAGTGACAGCGCAGAACAGTACATCTACGCCGCCGCACCGCCCCGCACAGCGGCAGAGATACGCACCCCCGATAAGGCGAAAAAGCCCTCACCGACATGGGCGGCACTGCCTGCGGGCGCGGTCATTCTTATTGTCTTTGCGGGTCGTGCAAGGGCTTTTGTGAGATGGCGAAAGCGCTCTTCAAAGGACTTCGGCAAAGCTGTGACAGCCTCACATTTTCAGGGCAGAGAACTTCTTTCAGCGGCGCTTTGCATCAGCGAAAAACTCCCCCCCGAAGAAGCCGCATCACAGCTTGACGGTCTTCTGCGCACACGTTTCGAGCGCTCGGAGCGCGCATTCGAACGAATGCGCTTTTCCGACCGCGCCGCAGACGAAGATTCAGCAAAATGCGCGGCAGAATTCCACAAAGAAGCGCAGACAGCCGCAAAAAAATGCGGCTTGCGCAAGCGTTTCGCACTGTGGCTGAAAGGTCTTGTCTGAACGCACGAAAATGCCCCGATCTATCAGCACTCACATCAAAAAATGTTGAAAAACAGGCTATGCGCGGCAGTTTCGTGCAGAGTGCAGGCAGTCCGATGATGTGCGGGCGCATAACTTCCCCGAACTCCCCTTATTTATCAACATTTGCGGCTGAAAAATGTTGAAAGATCGGCGCATTCAGATATTTACAGCAACGGGCGCATGACAGCCCCGCAAAACTCCCCCGCTCTCTCAACACTCACACCAAGAAAATGTTGAAAAACAGGCTATGCGCGGCAGTTTCGTGCAGAGTTCAGGCAGTCCGATGATGTGCGGGCGCATAACTTCCCCGAACTCCCCTTATTTATCAACATTTGCGGCTGAAAAATGTTGAAAGATCGGCGCATTCGGAAATTCACAATATCGGGCGCATGACAGCCCCATAAAAAAGAAAAGAGGTGACGGCGTGAAAAAACGGGATATATTGTTTTTTGGCGGGTGCGCGGCTGCGGCTGCGGCGCTTCTGCTGACGGTGGACATACAGACCCCCGCCGAGTACTACGCCGCTCACCCCACCGCAATAACCGAAGACGGCGCATTTATCGAACTTCGGGTGGACAGTTCCGCTGTGGCTGAGGGCGGCGTTATCTTAGACGGACGCTATGCCCTCGCTGAGGGTGACAGCGTTTTCGATGTGGTCGAACGTGTGCTGAGGGCTGAGGGCATCTCTTTAGACTACAGCGGCGGCAGGAACATCTACGTGGACGGCATCAACGGCATATACGAACTCGACTACGGCGCACAGTCGGGCTGGATATATAAAGTCAACGGCACAGCCCCCGACATCAACTGCGGCGAATATCAGCCTGTTTCGGGTGACGACATCGAATTTGTCTACGTGACGGAATACTACGGGGGTGGCAGATGAAGGCTTTTCACCCTTTAGCGCGGCTCGCGGTGACGGCGGCTGTGCTGGTCATACTGATGTTCTGCCGTTCTGTCACTGCGGCGGCAGTGGGACTTGTGACGGGTCTTTGCTGTATCGGTCTTACAGACGGCAGAAAAAGCCTGCTGAAATGGCTCGGCGCGTCCCTGCTGACGGCATTCGCTATGGCAGTCATCGACCCGCTGGTGTCCCATCGCGGCATGACCGTCCTTCTCTTCGTAAACGGCAGAGCCTACACGCTGGAATCGATGCTCTATGGGCTTGAACTGGGGCTTTCGCTGGGCGGCGTGACAGTCTGGCTGACGGCTGGCAGACGACTCATCAGCGAGCGCGAGATGCTCTGCATGATGGGCAGGCTATCCCCGAAACTTGCGCTGACAGTCAGCATGACGCTGGGCTTCATTCCCCGCCTTGCCGAAACTCAGCGCCGCATAAGAGATGCACAGCGGGGCGCGGGTCTTTTTGCCGATAACAGCCCCACAGGGCGCATGGGCGAAGCTATGGCAGTGTTCACCGCATGCGCGGCGCGGGCGGCTGAAAATGCGGCAGGCGCGGCAAGGTCGATGAATGCGCGGGGCTTCGGGCGGCATCGGCTGACATATTCTGACAGGCGAAAACTGCGCCGCGCAGATATTATCCTCACAGCCGCAGAAGTCCTGCTGACGGCGGCATCATTGGTATTTGCGGCGCTGGGCGGCGCAACAGAATTCTACCCTGCATTGAAATTCGGCAGATATGAACCCGCACTGGCCGTCATCTGCGGCGCGGCGGGTCTGCCTGCGGTCATAAGTCTTGCAAAGGAGGTCATCGAATGGAAGCTGTATCTGCCAAAGGGCTGAGTTTTCGGCATAACACCGCCAAAAAGCCCGCCCTTGAGGGCGTCCGACTGTCTGCGGCGGCGGGCGAACTTGTCATGCTGATGGGCAGTTCGGGAAGCGGCAAGACCACTCTCCTGCGGCTGTTAAAGCCCGAAATAGCGCCGCTGGGCGAAGTTTCGGGCGAGATACGCATATTCGGTGAAAAAGCCGCCGCCCCTCAGCCGAAAGTGGGCTATGTACCACAGCACCCCGAAGAGGGCTTCGTCAGTGACACAGTGCGCGGTGAGATAATGTTCGCACCCGAAAATGCGGGGCTTTCACCCGAAGAGGTGCGGCGGCTGACCGCTGAAACGGTGTCGCGCTTCGGGCTGGGCAAACTCCTCAGCCGCAAACTTGACGGTCTTTCGGGCGGCGAAAAACAGCTGGTCAGCCTGTGCGCCGCGATGGTCGTTCAGCCCGACATTCTCCTGCTTGACGAGCCTTTCAGCCGCCTTGACCCCGTTGCGGCTGAAAACATGGCGGCGCTGATACTGCGGGTCAACCGCGAACTCGGCGTGACGGTCATCGTGGCTGAACACTCGGCTGAACAGCTGTTTGCAGAGTGTGACAGGGTGGTATTCCTCGAAAACGGTCGTGTCACAGCAGACCTCCCCCCGCGCAAAGCGGCGGCTCTGCCTGCAGTGATGGCTTATGCACCTGCGGCGGCGCGAGCTTTTGCGAATGCTGAACCGCTCCCGCTGACGGTGCGCGAGGGTCGCGAGATGCTGGCTCACTCCGAACACCTTGTCGAAGTACCTCTGCCGAAAAGCAAAGTTTTCACCGAAAAAGTCCTCGAAGCCGACGGTCTGCGTTTCGCTTTCACACGCGGCGGCGAGGATATCCTTGACGGCACAGACATCGTTCTGCACAAGGGCGAATTTCTCGCGCTGGCAGGCGCTAACGGCAGCGGCAAGACCACTCTGCTGAGGGTGCTGGCAGGGCTGGCGCGACCTTACGCAGGCAAGCTGATGATAGGCGGCAAGCCCCCTAAAAAGGCGGCTCTGCGTGTCGGTATGCTCCCGCAGGAAGCGGCTGACCTCTTCTTACAGCCCACAGTCCTCGAAGATTACCGCTATGCGCTCAAAGCGATGGGCAAGCCCGAAAATATGGCAGAAGAGATGCTCGCGCGGCTTGGCGCGGAACATCTCGGCAATATGCACCCCTACGACCTCAGCGGCGGCGAATTACAGCTGTGCGCACTGGGACGTGTGCTTCTGTGTAAGCCCGATATACTCCTTGCAGACGAACCGACAAAGGGTCTTGACCCCATTTCTGCAAGCCGCATGGGTCATCTGCTGAAAGAACTCTGCGCAGAGGGCAAAGCGGTGCTGGCAGTCACCCACGACCTTGAATTTGCCGCATTTCACGCCGACAGCTGTGCGATTTTCTGCGGCGGCAGAGCCGAAAGCCTTATGCCGTCACCGCACTTTTTCGCCCGCGCAGGCTTTTACAGCACCGCCGCAGGACGTATCTCGCGCGGCATGGTAAAAAACGCCTATCTCACCGAACATTTGCAGGCGGCTTTCGGGGGTGGCACATATGATAGATAAAAAAAGCGCCGCACTGCTGGCGGCGGCTCTGTTCATCATCGGGGCTGGCTGTGCCGCCTTTGCTGACAGGGCGGCAAGCTGGGTGATATGTTCGGCGGCGGTGGCAGTCTGCGGCGGTCTGCTGATACGCTTTGAGAAACGTCAGGACACTTCCGGCGACATCGCTCTCGCCGCAGTCATGACAGCCCTCGCAGTGGTGGGAAGGCTCATCTTCGCCGCTGTACCCGCGTTCAAGCCCTGTGCGGCGGTAATAATACTGGCAGGCATATATCTGGGCGGCGAGCGCGGATTCACCATCGGGGCGCTGACTGCGCTGATATCGAATTTCTACTTTTCGCAGGGCATCTGGACACCTTTCCAGATGATGGTCTGGGGGCTGACAGGTCTGCTGGCGGGCGTGCTGGGCAGATATCTCCGCAATAACCGCGTATTTCTGGCGCTTTTCGGCATTCTTGCGGGAGCGGTCTACTCGGTAAGCCTTGATGTGTGCAGTATGCTTTGGCTGGGCGGCGGCTTTTCGGCAGAACGTTTCATCGGTCTGACGGCGGCATCTGCGTACTTCACCGTCAGCTACATGCTGTCGAACGCAGTGTTCCTGCTTGTGTTCGTCAGACCAGCCGCGCGCATCTTCGACCGTCTGCGCGACAAATACGGCATCGGCAGATAGCGAACGTTTCGGCGTTCGCTTTTTTGCATACCCCACAGCCGCCGCATCTCACCCGCAAACCCGCCACACATGCCCGCCCCGCGCGGCAAACACCCCACAGACACCCCACCCAAGCGCATATTCGCCCCCGCGACAAATCCCGCATCGCCGTATGGCAAACGCTTTTTTCACCCCACCACCCCCGAAAAACCCCTTTCCCCGCAATATCCCCTCACGCACCATGACACCACCGCACCTCTCCCCACCGCCCCGCGCGAATATCCTTTTATTTCAGCATATTATCATAAGTGCAAAAAGTCAAAACAATATTGCTATAAGTTATTGACAAGCGGCTTTGTATCTGGTATACTTTTTACAAAACGCGAACTTTCATATTTTTATAGGAGGTCGTAATGTACACTAACGGCATAATAGTCCAGCGAAAGACAGATGCCCCCTGCGGTTACAGAGGTATAGACGGCAGCGGGTTCAGCTATGCGGTGGGCGAGAACTGGTTTCTCAGGTACGAGGAGAATTTTGAAGAGTATTACGATGAAAACATCGGGCTGACCTATTACGATGTCGGTGACTGCGAATGGGTGAACGCCTGCACCGACAGGGCGCATATCCGCGAATATATCGAGGAAGCCGAAAAGCGCGGCATACCTTACAGGCTGATACTCTGCGAAAGCTGTGTCCCTCAGCCCATAATGGAAGATGTGCCGCAGAAAAAGACTTTTCTGGGCTACGACTACGCCTATTCGGACGGCGACAACTATTCGGCGGTGTACAACGAGATACCCTGTGTGTTTGACAGTTTCAGGCTGAACGAAAACGGTCTGTTCGACAGCGAAGAGGAACTTCAAAAGTATCTGGCGGCGCGTGAGAAATTCGTGCGCAGTCACCCGCCCCACACCCTCGAAGACGGCGGATTTGTCATTTTCAGATTATGGGAGATAGACAGAAGTGAGTTTATGGGAGGTCAACCATGAAAATAAAAGGCACACAACTCATCGCACTGGTCATGGCTGTGCTGACCCTTGCATCATGCGGCGGCAAGGCTGAAAGCGGCAAAGACAGCACCAAAAACACTGACAGCGGCAAGACCGTCAGCAGTGAGGGCGTTGAAACTTCAAACGAGGAAGAAAAGCCCGATACAGAGGAGAAGCCATCGGAAATATCAGATGAAAAGTCCGACAAGGGCGAAAAGTCCGAAAAAGACGAAAAAGAGGTCATTCCCCCATCGGTGGAGTTCTCACAGGCAAGCGGTGTCTACCCCGCAGGTCTTGAAATTAGCCTTACAGCGGCGGAAGAGGGCGATATCTATTACACCACAGACGGCAGTGACCCCACCACCTCAGAAACGGCAGTGAAGTACGAAAACGCCATAGCCGTCAGCGACAGAAAAAACGACCCGAACGTGGTGTCGGCTGTTGACCCTCTGCTTATAGCAGGCAATTTCAACGAACCCAACAGCGAAAAGAACGGCTTTGTCAGCACTGTTTCCGCCCCCGCTGACAGCGCGGTGGATAAGTGTACTTCCATAAGGGCGGCGGTAAAGCGCGCCGACGGCAGTTTCGGCGGCATTGCGAACGCAAGCTATTTCATCGGCACGCCCGAAGAACATATCAAGGGACTTGCCGAAAGCTGTAAAACCGCAGGTCATGACCTTGCAGTTATCAGCCTTTCAATGGACTATGACGACCTCTTTGACAGCACCAAAGGCATCTATGTCAAGGGCGATCTCTTTGATGCTGATATGGAGAAATTCCTCAGCAACAAGCGCAGCCGCATAAAAGATGCCGAACAAGCCCGCCAGATGGACGCAAACTACAAACAGCGCGGCAAAGAATGGGAAAGACGCGCATCTGTCAGCTTTATAGAGTTTGGCACTGACGGCGCAGAAGAAAAATTCTCGCAGGACTGCGGCATTCGCATACAGGGCAACTACTCCCGTTCAGACCTGCAAAAAGGTCTGAGGCTTTACGCCCGCAAGGAATACGGCGGCAGTAACTTCAACTATGCAGTGTTCGGCGAGGACTACCTGAACGATGCAGGCGAGGTCATGGATAAGTTCGATACGCTGGTGCTTCGCGCAGGCGGCAACTGCGCATTCACCGCGAAGTTCAACGACACCTACTGGCAGTCGCTCACGCATGAGTCTGCCTGCGACACAAAGCGTTCCCGCCCATGCGTGGTCTACCTCAACGGCGAATACTGGGGACTCTATGTGCTTGAAGAGGACTACTCCAACGACTTCTTTGAAGATGTACACGGCGTTGACAAATCGCAGGTGGTGGTCTACAAGGGCGATGCCGAAACTTACAAGCAGGGCTATAAGCTGGACGAGGGCAAAGTCCCCGACGGCAAGCCCGAAAACTACTATCTTGCAGACCTGAATTCATTCTTTGCCATGCACAAGGACGCTTCTTCCGATGAAGACTATGCGGCACTGTGCGAACTGGCAGACCCTCAGTCGGTGATGGATTATTTCGCCATCGAGTGCTGGATAAACAACAAGTGGGATTGGCCCGGCAAAAACTGGTCGATGTGGCGCACCATCGAAAAAGACCCTGATAACCCTTATGCAGACGGCCGTTTCCGCTTTATGCTGTACGATGTTGAGTTCGGCGGGGTCAGCGGCAAAAGCGATGCCTCCACCAATACCATCAGGGAAGATAACTACAAGCCGAAAGGTCTGCTGGACATGGGCACAAATAACCCCGCAGTGCTGTGTTTCGCCTACATGATGACCAACGAGGGCTTCAGGAACGAGTTCTATGACAGGATACAGGGACTCAGCGAGAACGAGTTTGAGAAAACGGCGGCGCTTGCAGAGTTACAGGCGTTCGAGGACGAATATTCGCCGCTGTACGACCAGTTCTTTGAAAGATACCCCGACACGGGAAGCACCGAAAATGCCGTCAGCGGCGGCTATGCCAGCATACAGTGCATCCGCGATTTCCTTGAAGAACGAGCAGACAATATCGACCGTCTGGTAAAATACTGCGAAAAGAATTTATCCTGATTCTTCCGATATCCCTATAAAAACGCACCTGCGGTATCATTCGCGGGTGCGTTTGACTTTTTCGGGGAACAAAAAAGCACCCGCATCATCTGCGGGTGCACATATCTTTTTTTACTGACCGCCGTTCGGGTCGATGGGCTTGCCCGTCATAGGGTCAAACTTGTTCTGCTGTGGCTGAACGTTTATTGGCTGACCTGTCATCGGGTCAAAATTGTTCTGCTGCATCGGCTGCTGATAAGCATTCTGCATCGGCTGAGCATACTGTACAGGTGCAGAAGCGCCTGTCAGCGCACCGAAGTCAAGCATGAGCGACTGACCTTCATTCGGAACGATTCTGTCATATACCAGCAGAGGCATAGCCATGACCAGAACGAAATTCGTATAACCGAAGAAGCCTGGCAGATAAACGTAGAAAAGTCCCAGCAGACTGCTGAGTACGATGTATACCATGTAGTAAGCAGTACCTATCATACCGCCGTAAACGAACATAGCCTGATTGCCCTGACCTCTTGTTTCCTGATAACCGTACAGCACCATCACAGCGCAAAGTCCGAAGATATCGACCGATATGCTGCCGATGGGGAATATCCAGAAGATAGCCGCGATGCCCATTATGCCGTAAACAACTATCAGGTGGTTCTTCCTGCCTGCGGGTCTTATAACACCCAGATAGTAAGCGGCGATAGCAACGGTAAGTATGAACTGAACAAAGCAGGAAAGCACCGAAGTCACCGGAGGATTGCCCGATGCGATGATCCTTATGAGCATTATCAGCCTTGTGACTACAAGTGAACCCGCAAACGACAGCTTGAATATCTTGTCGTGGTGCTTGTTCAGCAGCAGTATCAGACCCGCGATAACGGGCACTGTCTGATAGATGATGGTGAATATGCTGAAAAGCTCGCTGCCCCACCTTATCATGTTGATGAACATTTTCAGTATGCTTGCACCTGCATCAAAAAACAGCACGTATGCAAGCAGCTTTGCTATCAGGTTATGATCCCTGTACTTTTCCAGAACTTCCATGTTTTTGACCTCCTAAATAAACCATGAAAAGCGCCGTTGCGTTGGCAGCGGCGCATCATTTAACGTTAGTTTTATCAGAACTGCTCTTCCTTCATCTTAGCGAAGCACTCACTGCAATATACAGGTCTGTCCTCACGGGGCTTGAAAGGGATAGTAGCCTCGCCGCCGCAAGCTGCGCAAACTGCGGTGTAGGTCTGTCTTTCAGCTCTGCCCGAAGATTTTCTCGCATCTCTGCAAGCCTTGCATCTCTGAGGCTCATTGGTGAAGCCTTTCTCTGCATAGAACTCCTGCTCGCCTGCGGTGAATACGAACTCGTTACCGCATTCCTTACATACTAATGTCTTGTCCTCGTACATTTTCTCTTACCTCGATCTTAAAAATAGAATAATGGTTGTTCCGCCGCTGACGGTATCGCACCGCCCGCCTATCGGCTGCCCCTGACGGGCTTACGGCGTTATAGTCATATGAATATGCCCCGCAGCTTCCGCCTTACCCTCTGCATGGTGTTGTTTACAGATTTCTCGGTAGTGCCCAGCGCCTCAGCCGTCTGCCGATGTGACAGCCCCGCAAGGAACCTGCGCAATACCTGCCACTCCTTTTCCGAAAGCTCCTCCGCTATCCTCTTGAAAAGTTCATCATACTCCTCACGGTCAATGACCAGCCTTTCAGGGTCGGACTCAATGCTTCGGTCGGTGAGTTTCACCAGTTCCTCCTCAGGAAGTGTGCTGCCGCTGTACCTGCTGTCGTGCATAATGTATGACAGCATGCTGTGCCTTATACAGACCCCCGCATAAGTGGCAAAACCTGCCCCCCTGTCAGGACGGTAACTGTTCACCGCCTTCAAAAGAGCCATCATGCCCTCCTGCACAAGATCCTTTATCATCTGTTCACGCCCTGCCTTTGGTGCAAGACCTGCCGCGATATATTCCGTCAGACTGACATATCTCAGCAAAAGTGCAGTGAGCGCAGCCTTGTCATCGACAGCCAGCCTGACCAGCTCTTCATCACTGAGCTGTTCATGATCTCTCAAAAAACCGCTATCCACTGTACACCGCCTTAATCACTGATACACTCCAACGTAAACTTATCATAACATTTTCCAAACAATAAGTCAAGAGATTGAATTAAATTATTATTCAATTTTTAATTTTTTGTAACAACACACATATTCACCCTGTATTTATTGGCAATTATGATTATGACTGACCCTTTGTTACCCCGACCCGACAAGCCTGCTTCTGCCGTTCAGCTGCCTAACAGACAGTGCATTAATTGATTTAAATTATACAACATAATTTCAGTTGACTATTTGGTAAATTTATGGTATAATGTACAGAAGGAAAGCTATAATAAGACATAATTAATTACTGACTATATAAAATTAAGGTGGTAAGTCTATGTCCAGACGAAAAACTATAGCACTGCTCAATCTTATGCCTGAAACTACTCACAGCAACAACATTGCAAGAGGTATCTTCGGTCAATGTCAGAAATACGGCTACAATGTGGCTTCCTTTGCTTCGATGACCCCGCTCTCTTTCTATTATCAGGATTATGCCGATGGCGAGCGGGCGATATACGACCTGCCGGATTACAGCGGTTTTGACGGCATCGTGATAGATGCCATATCACTGACCGACCAGAGCGTACCCGAATTTCCGCCGCATCTGGTAGAATTATTAAAAGACGCAAAATGCCCCGTCGTATGTATGGGTGTCGGCATCGGTGACTACAAGGTCATAACCAGCAGCAACGATTTCAATCTGCGTGAGATCGTCAGGCATGTGGTATGTTATCACGGCAAGCGCGATATCATCGTGCTGACAGGTCCGAAAGGCAACCATGAAGCTGAGGACAGACTGACCATATTCCTTGATGAACTTGAAAAGCTGGGCGTTGATGTCCCCGAAGAGAATATCGTATACGGCAATTTCTGGTATGACTGCGGCACTGCCCTTGCCGATGAGATACTTTCAGGCAAGCGCAAACTGCCCGAAGCTGTCATATCCGCCAGTGACCATATGGCGCTGGGCATGATAGACAGGCTCACCAAAAACGGCGTGAAAGTGCCTGATGATATGATAGCAGTGGGCTTTGAGGCAACGCAGGAAGCCTTGCTGGGCGATGTGTCGCTGTCCTCTTTTGAGTCTAACTTTACCAAGACTGCCGCTGACGCGGTTGACTACATACATTCGATAATAGACCCCGATGTGCCCTTACAGCCCTACGAACCGCAGGCAGATAAGATATTCCACCCCGCCATGAGCTGCGGGTGCGAACCCGATCTGCGCAGAGCGGCACACGCTTTCAAAGATGCGCTTTATTACAGGAGCCGTAATTACACTGAGGAAGAACTTATGGACAATATCGACATCGGTCTGCTGATGGAGAACTATGTGCCTGAGATACTTACTTCTTCCGAAACGCCCGATGCCTGCATGGAAAACATCTACCATAACAGCTACCTTACACTGCCTTTTCTTAACTTCGGTCTGTGTCTGCGCGAAGACTGGCTCACTGCAAGCCAGTCCGACCTTAACGGCTTCACCGATAAGATGATACTGGCGGTTGCAAACTCAAAGGTGGGCGACCTCAATTACCACGAAGCCGAAAAACGTGTGGTATTCGACCGCAGGATAATGCACCCCGCCTTGCAGAATTACACCGAAGAACCCTGTGTTTTCTACTTTGCGGCAGTACATTACAGCAGCAGGGTGCTGGGCTACACCATGCTTCAGCGTAAGCTGACCGACCGCCATATACTCAATGTTGTGTTCCGCAACTGGCTGAGGAACGTAAACAGCGCCTTGCAGATGGTGCGTACCCGCAACAGGTATGTAATGCTATCCATAAGGGACAACATGACAGGACTGTACAACAGGCGCGGCATGTACGAGCGCTTTGAGAAGATACGTGCGGCGGCAAAGCCCGAAGACAGGCTGTTCACAGCAGTCATAGACATGGACGGTCTTAAGTATGTCAATGACACTTTCGGTCATAACGAAGGTGACTACGGCATAAATGCCGTCAGCAAAGCGGCACAGCAGTCGGCGCGGACGGAAGAATTCTGTGTGCGTGCAGGCGGTGACGAATTTTATGTGATAGGTATAGGCAGTTACGCTGATGACGAGTGCGAATACAGATGCGCCGCATATCTGTCGGCACTGGCTGATATATCCGCAAACAGCGGCAAGCCCTACCCCATAAGCGCAAGTATAGGCTGTGCGCTGGGCAATGCAGGCGACTTCGACCTTGAGGAACTCCTGCGGACGGCTGATGAAGAGATGTACCGCTTCAAAGTCATGCGCAAAAAACACCGCCAATAACGCGGCAAAAAAATACAAATGAAAAGACACCTCTGTTTTTTGGGAACGCAGAGGTGTCTTTTTTTATCATGCCGTCATTCAAGCCAGACAAAGTTGTTGTCTGAGTTTATGAAATCCACATTGTAAATATATATCACGCGGTCGATGCCGTGTGACTTCACATATTCCGATACCGTTTCATCTTCCATGTGATAATAGCGCAGGTCTATCAGGCTGATGTGCTTAAACTGCGCACAGAGTTCGGGCAGTACAGCGTTCGCATAGCTGTCTTTCAGCACCAGCACCCTCTCGTCTGACGGTGCATTCGTTTCTATCTCGCACAGCGCGAAATTGCCGCCCATTATCGCCGCATACTTGTCTTTGGAAGATTTTGGTGCTTCTGCGAAAAGTCCCTGTTTCACAGGCACTCCGTCTGTCTCAGCACATTCGTCGGGCGGCGTGTGATCGCCGTTTTGCGAAACATACTTCACCGTTATGTCATTCTCTTCATAAGTCACCAGCGAAACAGTATCTCTCTTCGCCAGCGCAGACGGCGCTTTCGAGTACAGCGTCCCGTAAAAATCGTGCAGTTCCTCGACAGTGCGCGTAAGCCCCGTCACCGCAGGCAGACCCATCGTCTGCCTCAGCTGTGAGTAGCCCAGCTGTGCGCCGTGTGCCGTCCAGTGGTGGTCGGTGCGGTAATAGCAGTCCTCCGCCTCAGCTTTAAGGGCTTCGGCAGGGAACGCAAGTTTTATCCTGTCCGATAGCATCTGCTTTATCCGCGCCACAGTTGCCATCTGGTCGCCGCATATGTTTGCAGAGGGCAGATGATCCCGCAAAACGCAGGAAGCATTCGGCACCAGCAGAAAGCTGACAGGTATGCCCTCATCAAGCGACTCCGCAAAGCTGTTAAGACAGCCGATGTTCGTATCCACCTGCGCGGTGTTCTCACTGTAATTCTGTATATAGAAACCGTTCTTCGCGAAGTACACACCATTCAGATAATTCTTTCCCAGCAGTCGGTCAGCCCCCGTCTTAAGGGTCACCAGATCGTCTTTCATGAATATCTGGTCGGACATATACTGTTCGATATCCCCCGTAAAACTGCCGTCTTTCAGCCTCTCAGCCGAAAATTCGGGTATCTGCTGAAGTGTGCGGTTCTCCATCTCCGAGAACTGACGGTCGGGGCTTATGATACCCGCCAGCGAAAAGCCGAATATCAGCGCCGCAAACACCGCCGTCGTCACGATATGCCCTGTTTTCGGGCGAGCAGGTTCTTTTCCTTTATTTGCCATATTCAGACCTCACCATGCAGTTTCAGATATGTCTTCAAGACCGCCATCTGTGTTTTGGCATCATTCAGTTCGTTCGCCATCACCATTCTGTAGACTTCTTTCAGAGGTATCTTCTTTACATCAAGGAACTCGCCGTCATCAAGGTGCTGTTCACCGAAATGCAGTCCCCTCGCCAGAAACATGTGTATTATCTCGGTGTCGTAAGCCACTGTCGGGTAAATACAGCCGAGATACTCAAAGCTGTCAGCGACAGCCCCGACCTCTTCTTTAAGTTCGCGCCTGCCGCACTGTTCGGGGTCTTCACCGAATTCCAGCTTGCCTGCGGGAACTTCCGTCAGCGCCTTGCCGAAAGGATAGCGGAACTGCTCGACCATATAGATGTTCTCGTCATCATCTACCGCCGCCACACACACACCGCCGGGATGCCTGATATATTCGCGCACAGCCCTTTCGCCGTTTTCAAGTTCTATCTCATCGCGGTAGAGTTTTACCACCACGCCGTCAAATATCTGTTCGCTCGTGAGCGCCTTTTCTTTCTGGTACATCGTCAGTCCTCCGTTTCAGACCTCTTTGCGGTTCTCGGCATTTTTCTTCTTGTTCTCCTTATCGAAGAACTTGTAGTAAGCGAGGTATACCGCCAGTCCCACAAAGCCGATGACTGTCAGCGCGATGCCCTTAGTCTGTCCTTCAGCCGAGTAGGTGAACTTTATCTCGCAGTCGCCCGCAGGCACAGGCACAGCCATCATGCCGTAGTTTACCTTTTCGACCTTAGTTTCAACACCGTTGACCGTTGCAGACCAGCCCTTTTCGTAAGGCACGCTGAAATATACCAGCTTCGGGCTTGAAAGGTTTATCCTGCCTGTAAAGCCGTTGGTGTCATGGCGGAAGTAATAGCAGCTCTCCGCCTTGCGGTCAGCGCAGTTCTGCACATAAGCATCGTAGGAGAAGTCCTCATCGAGGAAGCTGTAGTACCTGATATAGTCAGAATATGTTGCCGCCTGATTGTCGTTGATGACCAGCGCTTTCTCCAGCATCAGCGACCTGTTCAGTTCGCTCTCGTTCTTGATGTCGTTATCGGTAACATAGTAGTCAAAAGCGAAGCCCATCGGTATATAGTTGTTGTTCTCGTAGATGTTGAAGCCGTTCATCGTATCGAGGTAGGTGAAGCCCTGCAATTTCGGCACCAGTTCGGGGTGAGTGACCTCTTCCTCGCCCTTGCGCTGTTTTTCGGGCAGTTCGTTGAAGTAATATCTCACCGAGTTCAGCGACCTCAGCGCATAGTAATCGGTGTCGATACGTGTAGCTACATCACGCTGCTGACCTATCTCCGCATAGAAATCCATGATAGACGGGTCAACACAGCTGTGGAAGCATCTCATACAGGGCATATCCCAGAACATTACCCAGTTGTCGATGCTGTCAGAAACATCTATGCGGTAAAAGTCCGAATCTTCGCCGCCGTAGCTGAATGCGGCATCAAGTGCGGCTGCATCAATGTTCTTGCCGCCGTTTATGCCGTGTTCGATATAATTTGCATTGTCGCTTCCCTGCTTAACACCGTACCACACCTCAGATGTGTTGCAGACTATGCAGGATATCATCGTCATCACAAGCGCTGTCTTGTGGAAATCCAGCTTCTTTTTGGCGATAAAGTATATCAGTACGCCCAGCGCTATTATCATTGCAAGGGTAACGCCCACCTGTATATAGTAGAGTTCGGGGTACTGCGCCAGCTTGCCGTATACGATATCCTCGCCCTCATACTTCGGCAGAAGTCCCACAGCCAGAAAACCGATGCCTGCGGCAGCGGTAGGTATAAAGCCCTTTTTCAGCTGAGTGTGGTCTTCTTCCAGCACCTTTGCGGTCATCAGTGCGAAGAGCAGTATCGGGTGGTAGTACCATCTCGCATAGTAAGATGCGTTGAAAAGTGTGAACGCAGAGTTCAGGAAAGGCACACAAGCCATTATAACAAACACTATAACAGACCAGCTCAGCCAGTCGCGCTTCTTCCTCGTGCGCATGTAAGCTATAACGCCGCACATCGAGAACAGCGGCAGATAGCCCGCCAGCGAAGCCCATCTCGCGCTGTCAACATCAAATATGTTCACGCGGGCAGGCATGTCCGACAGCGTGAAGAACGCCTGAAATATCCTTGCGACACGCGCCTTGTCGTTGTAGAGTATATAGTCAAGACCCACCATGCGCTCATTTACACGGTAGTTGTTCATGACCATCAGCACTGACGGCAGAAGTATGATGCAGGACATAGCCAGACCGATAACAGCCTCAATGCCCAGCGAAACGAATTTCTTCACATCTATCTCGAAATCCTTGTCGATACACCTCAGGAAGAAGTATATCACCGTGAATACCACAGCCGAAACAAAGAAGAAATAGCTTATCGTCGCAGTTATGGCGACAGCTATGGCAAACGCGCCCCGCTTCTTCTCCTGTACCAGCAGTTCAAAAGCCAGCAGCAGCAGCGGGAAGAATGCCGTAGCATCGTGGAAGTGGTTGAAAAATATGTTGTAGGTCTGGAAACCCGAAAATGCGTACAGCAGACCGCCTATCGCGGCACAGTCCCTATTAGTTATGAACCTCCTGATATAGGCATACGCGCACATTGCGGCAACACCCGTCTTTATGGCGAGCAGCCAGGGCATCAGGTAGACCGTCGAACCCACAGGGAACAGCGTGGTCAGCCAGAAAAACGGTGAACCCAGCAGGTAGAACGAGTAAGTGCCGACAAAGCCCGAACCGAGATCGGTACCCCAGTCCCAGCCGAAGTTTCCCTCTTTCACCATCTGCTGTGCGTGCTTGTAGAACATCAGCTGCTGCGAGTTGAAATCGCCGTAATACATGAAAATGCCCTTGTTGTTTATCATGTTCGGCAAAAATGCTATCATCATGCCCACAAAGGCAACGATGAACAGCAGCAGGTATCTTTCCTTGCCCTTGCCCTCAGGCGGGCTTAGCTTGCTTTTGAACATCTGCATTTGTCCTTTCTTTTTTACAGTTAACGACTCTCTGCATCTTCACACAGCCCGCATGAAGATACCTGTCGTTTCCTATAGTATTGCATACGTAGATTATTATACCACAAACACAGCACCAATGCAAGGCTTTTTCAGAAATTTTCACCCCCGCGCAGACATGTTCCCCCGACCGCAAAAAAGCCCGCAGACATAAACCGCCTGCGGACTTGTGATGTGCTTTATTACTTCTTTGCGTTCATTCTCGCGATACGCTTTTTCTCGGCAGCTGCCTTCATTGCATCGCCCTTTGCATCGCCTGCTGTTTCCTTTTCGTATTCGCTTATGATGTCGTTTGCATCATCGTCGTCATCATCAAGGAAATTACCCAGACGCTTCTTGAAAGCCGTACCCGAGCTTCCGTTCTTTGTAAGGTACTCGCTCTTAAGGAACTCGCTCGCCTGCGGTGTCATGACGCTCTGTGTCGTGGTGCTGTTGTATACAGATGTTGCGGCAGTAACGCCTGTAGCCGCCTGAGGCATCTGCATGTTCTGCATCTGCTGATATGGGTTGCTGAACTCCTGACCGCCCTGCATGCCGTAGCCCTGCTGTGGGTAGCCCTGATTCATATAACCGCCCTGCTGTGGGTAGCCCTGATTCATATAGCCGCCCTGCTGAGGATAGCCCTGATTCATGTAGCCGCCCTGCTGAGGATAGCCCTGTCCCATATAGCCGCCCTGCTGAGGGTAGCCCTGTCCCATATAGCCGCCCTGCTGAGGATAGCCTTGTCCCATATAGCCGCCCTGCTGGGGATAACCCTGTCCTGCACCCTGCTGAGGCTGCTGTGCCTGAGCGCCGTTGTTTTCAAGAGAATCAGCACTTACAGATGAGCCGCTGTCATCAAACAGGAAAGAAGATGCTGCCACAGGTTCAGACGGTGCAGCTTCCTCATAGAACGGATTGCTCTTGTCAACACTGAAACCGTCAACAAATTCGGAAGGTGCAAGCCCTTCATCGCTGCTGCCCGCCAGTTCACCGAGAGGTGTTTCCCTGTTGCCGTCACAGGCAGCCACACAACGGCTGTTCGAGCCGTTCATGTCAAGAAACTTCGCTGCTGTTTCAGCATCGGGTGTCACAGTCATCTCACTGCCTATATCGAATATCAACAGCTGTGCCGCGATGGTCTTGCCTGCCGCCTTCATCGCATTCAGTGCAAAATCAGCCGCGCTGCAAACGACTATATCATCGCCCGAAACGGTTATACCTGTTATGCCGCTGTAAATAGTGCCGTCCTCTGCCGCCACAAGACATAGCTCGCTGCCCATCGGCGCATAGCTGCTTTTCTCGGTACGAATTTTCTCTGACAGTGCTGTTGCTTTGTTCTTCAAAGTTGCAATATCCATATTACCCACCGGTTCCTTTCATTTTATCAGCATTTGCAGACATATAGCCCCCGCCAATGCTCAATATCTTAGTTTATGGATCAGATCCTATTATATATGACGCACATCGGGCTGCATCACCCTTGCGCGCGTATTGCCTATCTCTATGTGCAGACCGCTCCACACAGGCATTCCCTTGCCCTGTACGACATCATACACCTTGCCGTCGGGAAGTCTTGCACGCCACACCAGCGGTGTGCAGTTCTTTATGCCGGGCATACCTCTGTCAAGACGGTTCTCCACCACCTCGCCCACGACCGTTTCGGTGTTGCCGAAAAGCGGGTCAAGTTCGCAGACATGTATCTTGTAGCCACAGTATATCGGGGCTTTTATGCTGTTATTATTGTATTCCAGCACCGCATACTCTCTGCCGCATGCGGGACACCTGCACCTGCCCGCCGCCGTCAGGTCATTCACGCAGAAAGTTTCCGCGCCGCAGATACAGCCCAGTATCTCAGCCCGCAGCCTTATGAAAAGCTGCTGCCACTCACTCTCTATCAGCCGCTTCGAGGGGTCGCCCATGCCCAGCGTGAAAGACCTTATAAATGCGTCCTTCACATACTGCGGATAGAACTCCCACAGCCTGACCACATGATCCTGCCTGCCCGCAACAGGGCGATTTGAAGCATCGTTCGGGTCAAAGATGAACACGCCGTTGTTACCATAAGCCATGCGCCTTGCATTCTCGGTAAGCACACCTGCGCCCAGCACCCTCGAACCCTCCAGCGGGTCAGCCCTGAACAGCATGCGGAACAGCAGTACCGCCAGCGAATATTTGTCAGTCTGCACATCGGGCACAGCCATGCCCCTGACTATCTCAGGTGCCATGTAGCCGGGTTTGCCGCTTATGCCGAAGTTACAGCCCTCAGGCGCGATATTGTCACAGTCGCACACCAGCACATCGCCCGTGTCGGTGTCGATAAAATAACCGCCGTCATTAAGATCCTGATAACTTTTGCCCACCCGATGCAGTTCCCGCATGGCACTGACGATGTTTATCGCCGCCGTAAGGTTAGCGTACAGGCTCGAAAACAGCACAGGTCTGCTGTTCAGCCTGCCCGTCAGCGGGTCACTGACCTGCCTGAAATTTGATATAACATCGGTCAGCTGTACATACTTGTCGGGCATAAGTTCCATGAGATATCCGAACTCGCCGTCCTGATTGACCTCCGTCATGAACTGCGGCCACACGAACCGTCTGTCAGGCGGACCGTCATCTATATTGTTCTCAATATTCCGCCTGAATTCCTCAGGTGAAGATATCTTGCCTATATCATACCACTTCAGCGCCATGATCTTGCCGTGAAAATCGACCCTGTACACAGTACCCTGTCCGCCGCTTCCAAGAACGCCCAGCACCCTTGCACTGCCGCCGTACTGTATGCCTATATCCTGTCCGATACTCAGTCCGACCATCGCTATCTCCTCACAAGAACATGCTCTATGTCATGTTCCTCACAAAACCTCTGCGCGTAACTGCCCGCCGCACAACTCACCGAGAGCATGCCGCAGTATGAGAACGCAGTCGGGTCGATATACCTTATCTCCTGCGGGAGATTTACCTTTTCCAGCTTCTCACAGCCCGAAAATGCGCCCGCGCCTATCATGCAGACCGATGATGGTATATCCACCTCGCTCAGCGTGACACAGCCGCCGAAAAGTTCATCGTCTATCTCGTACAGACCTCGCGGCAGTTTCACCGTCCTCAGCCTTTCACAGCCCGAAAACGCCCCCTGCTTTATTACCTTTACCGAGTCGGGCAGTTCAATGCTCGCAAGATGCACACACTCAGCAAAAGCATACCTGCCTATCACCAGCATGGTAGACGGCAGCTTTACCGTCTTAAGACGTAAATAACCGTGATATACCGAGTCGTTTATCTTCACATAGCCCTCAGGCACTATGATGTTGCGCGACAGCTTCGAGCGCACCGCATCTGCCGCAGTCAGCACCGCAGCACGTTCCGCGAAAGCAGGCGCTTCATCAGCCCCGTCATCATTCCTTATTATCCGACTTTCCTCACGCTCTTCCACCCTGTATGCCGACTGATACGGCAGACCCAGCAGATACGTGAAACACGCCAGCACAAAATCACAGGCGTTCTCAGCCAAAAAAGCCTCGCCCAGCAGATAGCGCTTCGCCTTCGTCACCGCTATCTCAGGTTCGCCCCTGCCCTTTATAAGTGTACCGAGCACCCCCGCCCTGATGGCACGCACCAGCAGCCTGCGCTCTTTATCAAGGTCGGGCAGATGATCCATCACCAGCGATATGAAACGCCTGCTGCCTATGACCTCCGCACCGTAAAGTTCAGTCATGCTGTGCAGCCTGCGCTGTATCACAGCAGTGTTCGCAAAGCCCTTGATGTTCTGCAAAACGGGTGCCCCGCATTCGTCACACACGATGCTGCCCGCTCTTATCTCGCTCCGACATCGCTCGCAGCGCATTACACCAACTCCCGTTAAACTCTATGCGTCTATAAAATGCTGAAATAGACAAAATTTATAACAATTGCACTTAAATTTAGGATAAAGTAAATCAAAAATCTACATTCATATTTTAACACCTTTCAGTCAATTTGTCAAGAGATACTTTCAGTTCATTTGACTAACAGTGCAAGTTGTACAGCGGGTTATATATAACTAATTATGCGGATATACGCGCAAAAGTTTAGCTAAAAATCCATAATTGTGAAAAGTAACTAAATTATTTTAAAAAAAATTGTTAGATGTCATTGTCCAACAAACTTGAAATTTATAATGAAATATGATAGAATGTAAATGCACAAAGATTTCATTTATCTCACAATTAACGGTCGGTCTGCCGAAAGGCTGCCGACCGATCTTTAGAGGAGGTTAGGGGCAAATGAATAAAAATAAAAGGATATTCAGCCGCACAGCGATATGTGCTATGGCGTTCTCGCTGGTGTTCGCATCAGGCTGCGGCTCGAAAACGGAAGAAGCGGATAACGGCAAGATCACTGTTATCGTCAAGTCACAGGACCCTTACTGGGACGCTGTTAAAAACGGTGCTACCGAAGCTGCGTCAGAGTTGGGGTATACCATCGACTGGCAGGCACCCGAGAATGAGGACGTTGCACAGAACTCTTTCGTTGAGGACGCTGTAAAGGGCGGTTCAAAAGCTATACTTATCGCACCGTCTGTTGCTGACGGTCTTGAAGACAGCTTCAAGGTCGCTGCTGACAAGGAGATACCTATACTCGCAGTCGATACAGATATAAAGTCTGATTATAAACTTAGCTGCCTTGCTACCAATCAGGACGCCGCGGGCGGCATCGCCGCAAGACAGACCGAAGCACTGGTACCTGAGGGCGGCGAGATAGCAGTCATGGGTCACATGCAGGATTCGCCTACAGCTATAGGACGTTTCGACGGCTATTTCAAAAACCTGCCCCATACCACAGACTGCCGTATCCCCAATGGTTATACCGATGACAATGAACTTGCTCCCAATACCATCAAGGCAAGGCAGACAGGCGGTCAGCCCGTCTTCACACTGGTAGATGTCAAGTTCTGCAACAATGATGCAGATCTGGCTGTAGAGGGCACTCTCGAACTGATAAACAACCACCCCGATCTTAAGGTCATCTACTGCACCAACCAGACTTCGACAGTAGGTGTCGGCAGAGCGATCGATCAGCTGGGTCTTAAGGATCAGGTGCAGGTAGTCGGCTTCGACTCCTCAGATGAAGAGATAAAGTTCGTTGAAGCGGGCGTGCTGGACGGCATCGTTGTACAGAGCCCTTACAACATGGGCTATCTGGGCGTAAGATATGCGGTCAAGAGCATCAATGACTATTCCATACCTTCAGCTATCGATACAGGTGCGACATTCGTTACACAGGAAAATCTGAACAATGAAGAGATCCAGATGCTCCTGCACCCTGAGAATTACTGATGGAGGTACTGAATAATGGCTGCTAATAATAAAAAAGAAAACGGCAAGTCCGCTAACGTGTTCCTTATCGCGGGCATTGCACTGGTAGTATTCGTTGCCTACAGTATGTTTCTGGGTTACAGACTGTATACCAAGCTGACAGGCACATATAACAACATTCAGCGTTCACTGGTCGATGTTTCGACCATCAAGGATAACCTGCTGATGGTAAACCGTGATGTTCTGCTGATAATCGCAGACCCCAACAGCAACGCGGTAGATAACGTTCACGAGATAACCAACTGCTTCAATGACATCGACAGATGTATGAAGGATTACGAGCAGGTCGAAGACCGTGAGGAAAAAGAGTTCAGGCGTTACAAGCAGGCTAAGACCTTCATCAACGCCTACCACAAGAAGATACTGTCATTCCAGGAAATGTACATGAGCGGCGCAGAAAACAGCGAGTCGCTCAGACTCGATGCCGACCGCGCAAAGCTGCTCTACACTCAGGAGCTTCAGCCTTTGCAGGTAACCGCACTGGAAATGTTCGATGCGGCTAAGGATATCGGTCAGTCAAACTCCGAATCGCAGATAGCTATGGTATACAGAACTCTTGATATATTCATGGGTCTGATGCTGGTAGCACTGGTCGGCGGCGAGGCTGCTATAATCATCATCGCGAGAATGGCTAAGGCACAGAGCGCTAAGCTGGACAAGCGTGAGAAGGAGCTGGAGGCTTTCGACTCAAAGCTGAAGGTATCAAAGAGAAAGATGAACGAGATGGCGGTAATGAACATACTTACAGGTATGAAGAACCGCTATGCGCTCGATGAAGACATCAGCGGCAGACTGGAAACAGATAACATGTGCGTAACTCTGCTGGATATCGATAACTTCCGCCAGATAAACGACATTTACGGCTACGATTTCGGTGATGAGTTCTTAGGCATGGTTTCCGATAAGCTGAAAGAAGAATTCAGCGAACATGCCGAACTCTACAACATTCAGGGTAACCAGTTCTGTCTGGTATTCAAGGACAGCGTTGCAGGCTCGCAGGCTATGAGGCTCTCCGAGCAGGCTATACAGGTAATGAACAACGTTTATACCATCTCAAACATCGGCTTGCAGCTGAGTGCTACAGGCAGCTTCTACAACTACCACGCACGCGAGTGTGCAAACCTCAGTGCGCTGCTGGTTAAGATGATATCGGGCATTCGTCAGGGCAAGGCTCGCGGCGGCAATGTGCTGATAACTGTTATGTAAATAATAATTATCCCGCTGACGGCATATCGCTGTCAGCGGGATCTTTTTTATTATGACTGCATTTTTGTGACCGTTATATCCTCCTACAGCCACTTTTTCTTCTTGAAAAACCACAGACACCCCACCACTATCGCGGCACTTATAAGTATGACTATCGGGTAAGATGCCTTCCATGCCAGTTCGGGCATGTGTACAAAGTTCATGCCGTACCAGCCCGTTATCAGCGTCAGCGGAGTGAATACGGTGGTGACTATGGTAAGCACCGCCATTATGTGGTTCTGCCTTACATCAAGCTGTGACTGGTAGAGGTCGCGCACCTGTATCGTGTAGTCGCGCAGCGATGCCGCAATGTCGTGCAGAAGTTCCATGCGCTGGTTGAAAAGATGGAAATACCGCAGATTGTCCTGCTTGAAGAAGTTGTTCTCGTTCTCTTCCAACTCCTGCCCCAGATCCATCAGCTGTTCATAGTGTATCCGCAGGTCACGCAGATCACTTCGTATCTCGTTGATGCGTCTGGGATAGCTGTCGTTCATGTCCGTCATTATGGCGTGTTCTATCTCGTCCAGTTCAGCCTCATACCGCTCCATCACCTGCTGGTCACTGTGGACTATCTGCTCTAAAAAGTCGTATATGAACCGCTCCAGACAAGGCACTTTCCAGCGCTTTGCGGCGGCTATGGCTTCGATAAGTTTCAGCACCGTACCGCTGTCATCTATGAAAACTATGCCCTTTTCGTCCAGCGCAAAGGCGAAACGCCCGTCAGGTGCCGCTATGTTGTCGCGGTCGGGTATCGAAAATGTCCCTGTCAGCGAGTCATAGTTGACCTCCGCTTTGGTGCTGTTGACATTGGCGGCGCTTACTTCCAGTTCGATGCCCATATCAAAACTCGCGCTCTCCTCTATCCACTCAGCACCCGTCAGCACCGCCACATACGGCGAAGCGGGGCGGCTGTCGGTCTTTTCGAGGGTGGTGGCTATCCTGTAGTACATCTGTGTGCCCTCCTATATTTCGTAAAGCAGATATCTGTCATATCCGCATATCTGCATTATGTATCTTCGGTCATCATCGCTCAGTTCCTTTTCGGGGAAGAATGCTGTCAGCGAACAAAGATATCGGTACTCAGGCGAATTTCGGTATGAAAATCTCTCTCTGCCATAAATGCCCTGCACCGCATCAAAATTCCGCTGTAACTCAGAAACGGTGCGGCATTCGGCAAATCTCTCCGCCGCCGCAAGGTCAGCCTTGTCAGCGTTGTCTATCATCGCCCTCGCAGTGTTCACCGCCACAAACAGCCATTCTTCAGTATCACTGAGCGTTTTCGGCTTGCCGCCCAGCTTTGCCTTTATGCGTTCAAATGTTTCTGTCATGCCGCCCTCCCATGATACTTGCAGTTCAGTCAGCGGCTTTCAATATGCCCATCATGCGCATCGAACATACCTTGTCCGCACCAACTATGACATGATCCATCAGACTTATCCTGCCCGCCAGCATAGCCTGTATCTGCCTTGTCATCATGATGTCTTCATCTGACGGATCGCCGCGCCCGAAAGGGTGATTGTGCGACAGCACCAGCGCATCAGCATGGTTGTAGAGCAAAAATCGCTCCAGTTCCTCCACATTGAAACACACCTTGTCGGATATCCCCACCGACAGCACCGAACAGCCCGATATCCTGCCCGACTTGTTCACGCTGAAAGCGCAAAGCCTTTCTGTGCGGTCACCATAAAAGAAATTGCGCAGGTAGACGCACAGTTCATTGTAATCATCAGCCTGCACCGTCAGGAAACTCTCCCTCTCAGCACGCCTGAACACCTGTCCGAGAAAATTCAGCTGTTCCGCACATTTAACGCCCACGCCCTGCACCTGACACAGGTCGGTCACAGGTGCCGTCAGGACAGTCCTTATATTGCCGAACTTTTTCAGCAGGCGGTGGGCTATCTCATTGGTGTTCACTCGCGGGAGTATACCAAACAACAGCATCTCCAGCACCTCATGTTCAGCGAAACCTTCAAGGTCATTCTGCGTTCTCAGCCTTGCGCGCATGCGCTCACGGTGACCGTTGTGCAGACTGTTATCGGGCATTTGAGTTCCTCCTGTTCATCATTATAGCAATCCAACTTTTTAAATTCACAAAATCCAGTCGCAAAAGCTGGGATTTATGGGTTTTGTGACTGGATTTTGTCTGAATTTTAAGGCGGATTGCTATATCTCCGTCATCGTGTAATGACACTTACAAAAAAGCCCCGCGAGTCACAGCA
>Ga0129310_1000400_pt1 | contig 54086 bp, 47 predicted proteins | sample Go1ome_2_FD_94433 | JGI IMG/M metagenome (GOLD analysis project Ga0129310, IMG submission 94433) | Western lowland gorrila individual fecal microbial communities from Wisconsin, USA - Go1022A metagenome | ecosystem: Host-associated > Mammals > Digestive system > Large intestine > Fecal | place...
GTCAGCCGCTCCAAAAAAAGAAGTTCTGCAAAGGGCTTCTTATCCATGGTTCGGTGGCCAAGTGGTAAGGCAAAGGTCTGCAAAACCTTCATTCACCAGTTCAAATCTGGTCCGAACCTCCAAGTGTGCATACACTATAGATACGCCGGGCAATTTGCTCGGCGTATCGTCTTTTATAAGGCGCTTTTGAACGGCCAAATTTTCATCCAAACAAAAGATGCAAATGACTGTTTTCCGGCTTTCTCCCGGCTTTTAAGCCGATGGGGGATATAAGAAAGGCCCTTTGGGGCTTATTTTCAGATCAAATTCAAAAATTTCATAAAAAATAATACACAAACTTTAAGGCACTGTCTTGTTGATCTTGCCAGATCAGCAAAAACAGTGCCTTTTTTGCGTTTTCGGAGCAATTCTATCTCCAAATCTGTTCGATCACCCCATCCAAGGCGGCAAAACACTGGAATATCTGCGTTTTTTCGTGCGTATGACACAGATGACGCACGGCGCATTTGACTGCGATAAACCGCCAGCCCAAGGCGTCGGCAGCAGAAATCGGGCGCATATTTGCAGGCTCACGCGCACGCTCCCCCGATTTGATTCTTTTTTAAAAACGGATTGAGTTCGTTTCTTCCTATTGATTTTTCCAGAATTTGGTGATATAGTATGATTAAACAAGGCATAAAGCTCATGGAGTGATAAACTTCACAATGTTTTTTTGGGCTTTTTGCCAAAACCAGCAGATGGATCGGTGCGTGCCGAGGGTCTGTTTTCTTTTTCCGAGCGTGATAAGTATCCGCTTATTTTTTTAACAGGCGTGATAAGTGTCCGCTTATTTTTTAACAAGCGTGATAAGTATCCACTTATTTTCAAAAAAGAGGTGTGCAGTTGGAAGTACAAGAGATGCGGCAGGTATTCATTGAAAGCGCGGTTCGCGTTGTGGTGCGGGATGGCATGGAGAAAACCACCACCAAGGCCATTGCAGCCGAAGCAAAGCTGAACGAGGCATACATTTATAAGTGTTTTTCCGGCAAAGATGACCTGCTCAGCGCTGCGTTTCACATGGAAGACGTAAACTTTGTCGATCTTTTGCAAAAAACGCTTCCCGTGATGCACACGCCGGGGCTTTCGTGGGAAGAGCGGCTATATATCCTTTGGAAAAAAAGCTGGAGCTTTATTCTGGAAAAGCCGGACGATTGCATTTTCTACATTCGATACTATTACTCCGCCAGCTGCCGTGCCCATGCATACGAAACGCATCTTGCGTGTTACCAGACGCTGATCGAAAGGGCAGGCAAGTGCTTCAAGCCCGGAACATCCGCAACCTATATGGAAATGCTTGTGCATCAGGTCTTCTCTACGATGCTGTTCTTTGCCGCCAGAGTTTTGAACGGCGAGATGGAAAACAGCGAAGAAACGACCGCATGGGTATTTGAACAGACCTATAGCTTTGTTGTGCCGAACGTCAAAGCCGAAATTTTAGAGGAAGAGGAAAAGTAAAAAGCTTTATGAATCACTCGCTCAAAAAAATCTGGAATACCATCAGCAATATCCTGGTTGCGCTGGTGGTGATTCTGGCGCTGCTTCTTGTTGGTGCGCGCATCGTCGGGCTGCAGGTGTTCACGGTGCTGTCCGGCTCTATGGAGCCCACCTATCACACCGGATCGCTGATCTATGTAAAAAAGGTAGACCCCTACACCATACAAGAGGGGCAGCCCATCACCTTCATGCTGGACGAAAACACCGTTGCCACCCACCGGGTCGTGGGCGTTGTGCCGGACGAAGAAGACCCCACGGTGATCCGCTTCCGCACAAAGGGCGATGCCAACGAAGCCGAGGACGGCTCTCTTGTACATTATAAAAATGTAATTGGCACGCCCATCTTTTCTATTCCGTATCTTGGCTATGTTGCCAATTATATCCAGCACCCGCCCGGAATGTACATTGCCATCTCTGCCGGTGCTGTGCTTTTGCTGCTTGTGTTCATCCCCGATATTTTTGCGGACGAGGATGACAAAAACGAGAGCAAAAAGAAAAAGTATTATCGGCGCGGGAAGGGCGCTCATGCCGCCCTGCAGGAACCTGCCGATGAAAAGCCGGAACCATGAATTCGCCGAAAAACCCACAACCTGCTCACGGGCGGCGAGGGAAAACCATTCGCCAGCCCGCAAAGGCAGGCCGCTTTGACAAAGCTGCCGCAAAAAGTGCTTCGGCAAAAGCTGAGAAAGCGGAAAACAGAGCGGAACGCCCAGTGAGCGCCCCGCATTCATGTTAAGGTAAAGCCGCAAGGCTGCCTATATAAAAATTTTTATAGGAGGTTTTCAAGATGAAAACAAAAAACAAGACTTTGCTTCTGGCCCTCTGTGCGGTGCTGCTTGTTACCGCCTCAGTGTTCGGAACCATGGCGTACCTGACCGATAGCAAAACGGTCACCAACACCTTCACCGTAGGCTCCGTAGCAATCACCATGGACGAAACCGATGTCGACGGTACCGCTGGTCGTGACACGGAAAACAGCTACAAGCTGCTGCCGGGCCATGAGTACACGAAGGACCCGCAGATCCATGTGGCTTCCACCAGCGAAGACTGCTACCTGTTCGTCAAGGTTGAAAACGAGATTGCCGATATTGAGTCCAAAGAGGCAGGCAAGTCCGTTGCCGAACAGATGGCCGCTAAGGGCTGGGCCGAAGTGGATGGACATCGCGGCGTCTATGTGAAGATGAATGGCAATGCTCTTCAGACTGTAACGGGCGGCGAAGATGTGAATGTCTTTGAAAAGCTCACCATTGATGGCTCCGTCAATGGCAGCATGCTGGAAACCTACGAAAACAAGAACATCACGGTCACTGCCTACGCTGTTCAGAAGGACGGCTTTGCGGGCAAGTCTGCTGCTGAAATCTGGGCTGCTGCCGCTTTCAACTAAGCTGGCGCATAATCTTGTTCTGTCCGGCTAAGGCCGAATAGATAACCCCCCCGCGAAAACATCAGGAAAGAAGGATAACAACGTGAAGAAGAAAAGTTTGGCACTGGTGCTGGCACTGGCTCTGATGGTTGTTGGTGCGGTTGGCGGCACACTGGCATGGCTGACTGCAAAGTCTGATGTGGTAACGAATACCTTTACCACCAGCGATATCAAGGTTGAGCTGACCGAGACCACCGGCCCGGAGTACAAAATGATTCCGGGTTACACCATTCACAAAGACCCTGAGGCCAAGGTTCTGGCTGGCTCCGAAGATTGCTTCCTGTTTGTGAAGCTGGACGAGTCCGATAACTTTGGTACCTTCCTGACCTATACGATGGCTGACGGTTGGACGGAGCTCACAGGTGATGGCATTACTGATAAGGTCTACTACCGTACTGTTGAGGGCAATCAGATCGGCACACCCTACAGCGTTCTGAAGGGCAATCAGGTCACTGTTAAGGGTACTGTTACCAAGGCTGATATGGAAGGTCTGAATAAAGCTGGCGCTACAAAGCCCACCCTGGCCATCACGGCTTACGCCTCTCAGCTCTATCAGCGCGATGGTGTGAAATTTAGCGCTGAAAAAGCTTGGGAAAACATCGGAACCAAGTAACCCCCTGCGCGCGGGCGCAAAAAATACCCAATACTTACTACGGCTGAGGATCCGGCAGAAGTTGAATCCTTCAACGTTATCTTCATCTTCGAGGCTGACGCCATTCAGGCGGACGGCTTTGCTGATGCTACAGCAGCTTTTGCCGCATTTGATGCGTAATGCGCTTTAGCGCAGCCTTGCAAGTATTCCCTAATATGGTCTGCTCCCTTCGGGGGGCAGGCCATACAGGAGCATCCGGGGCACTCGGATGTTTCCGCATGGCCGCATGGCCGTTACGGCACTTTTTCTGTGGCTCTGCACCCTTTGGGGTGCAGGCCATATAAGAGCACCCGGCAAGCCCGGATGTTCTTATATGGTCTGCACGATCATAAAAACCCGTTTTCATATCCCATAGGGGGGATATGGCAATACCAGTTTGAGAGGAGCATGACTATGAAGCGAAAACTCTTGATTCTGTCGGTGCTGGCGATCTGCATCGCCACGCTTACCACAGGAACCCTTGCGTTCTTTACCTCTGAGGGTAAGGCGCACAATGTCATTACCACCGGCGGCGTGGAAATCGCCGTGCAGGAATGGGCAGACGAAAACAAACAAACGCCGTTCCGGGATTTGGAGGGCATCATGCCGAGCATGAGCGCTACCAAAATCGCGGAGATCAAAAACACCGGCGCGTCTGCTGCATGGGTGCGTGTGAAAGTGGAAAAGAACATCCAGCTTCAGGGCAATGGTACGCCGAATGCCGATCTGGTGAAGTTGGACCTCAACACCACCGAATGGACGGCACAAGACGGCTACTATTACTATAACAAACCCTTGCAGCCCGGTGAAGTCACCAAACCCATCTTCACGGCGGTAACCTTCGATGCCAGCATGGGCAACGAGTATCAGCACGCCACGGTATCGGTGGATGTTTCTGCCCAGGCCGTGCAGACTGCCAACAACGGCGATGCCGCTACGGCCGCCCAGGGTTGGCCCAATTCGTAAGGAGGCAGCGCTATGAAAATCAAAAAAGGAATCGCACTGCTTATCAGCCTTGCGCTGATGATCGGAACAGTGCTTCCCGGCACGCTGGCGCTTTCTGCCGATCAGGCCTCCGGCAGCGGCACAGTCGAGGTTTCCGCCGAAGCCCTGGCGCCCGCACCGGATGCTGAGGAAGCCCCGGCTTTGGAAGAAACAGTAGCCCCGGCTTCGGAAGAAACAGCAGCGCCGGAAGAAACCCCCACCGAGGAACCGGCCCAAACCTGCACCTGTGACCCCGCACCCGCCGAGGGTGAGGCACACCAGGAGGGCTGCCCCCTGTATACTGCCCCCAAGCAGCCCGCAGAAGAGGGAAAAACCTGCACCTGTGACCCCGCACCCGCCGAGGGCGAGGCACACAAGGAAGGCTGCCCCCTCTACGCTGCCCCCAAGCAGCCCGCAGAAGAGGAAAAAGCCTGCACCTGTGACCCTGCACCCGCCGAGGGCGAGGCACACAAAGAAGGCTGCCCGCTGTACGTAGCCCCCGAGCAGCCCGCAGCTTCTGCTCATATCGACACCTGCTCGGATGACTGCACCGATGCCGAGTGCAAATGCCCCTGCCATCTGTTTGACCGGCTCATGGCCTGCACCACGCTGGAGGAGCTGGAGGCAGTGATCAAGGCAACCCCGGAGGACGAGCTGAAGTCTTTGTCGGAGGAGCAGGTGGCCAAGGTGGAGGCGCACATGGATGAGCTGATGCCCGATCCCTTGCCCCCCATCGTGATCGAGGAATCCGAGCCCCCCGTGGAAAGTGAGATTTACCGCCCCACGGTGAACTATACCAATGTTGCGCCCTTTGGTGAACCCGTCACCGGCGGGCACAGATAAGAAGGAGGCAGAGAGAGAATGAAAAAGACAAAGATTTTATCGCTGCTTTTGAGCCTGTCTCTTTTCTGTTCACTGATTGTGCCCGGCACGACAGCCTATGCGGAAACGGGAACTGCGCCCGGCAGCGGCGACAACGGCATGAAGATCAGCAAAACGGCAACAGCCAACGGTGATGGCACCTACACCATCAAGCTGGAAGCTTTTGCTACCGGTGAAAAGACCACGACCACGCAAACCACGGACGTTCCTACGGATATCGTTCTGGTGCTGGATCAGTCCGGCTCCATGGATGATGATATCGGTACGGTTACATTCCAGCAATACAGGGATAGTAGCTACTCTGGAGGAACGACCTATCACACAAGAAACCAAGACTACTACGGGTGTCGGCACAACGGCGGCAGCGCCAACCTCTGGCATAAGCTGGATGATGGCAGCTATGTCTCCGTTTCGGTGACGAAAACAACAACATATAGGGCGTTGGGTTCCCTTGTAAACTATGATGGCTCATGGGAGCCTACACAGAATTGCTATTGGTACTATGAAAACAACCTGTATGAGAAGGTTGGAGATGAGTACAAGAAAGTTACTTTAACGAGAGTAGCATCGGACGGCCCTTGGTATGATCCAACGTACACCTACACTTACAAATTCAGCGATGGTACTTTCGTAAACAGTGTTGGTAATAGTGATAAACCCTATTTCGGCACTCATGGGTCTCTCTACACGCCTAATGCAGACGGAAATGCTACCGTTTACACCTACACCTACACGGACTCTACCGGGGCGGTACAAAACATTGGCACATCCACCGGCGCAAACGAGAGATTTACCCCCGCTTTTTATCAGCGCAGCATCAGCACAAGAGGCGGCGGTTCGCGCATTGCCGCATTGAGAACGGCTGTAACCAACTTCTCCAATGCTGTTGCTGCAAAGGCGGCAGGTGCGGACGGTGATATCAATAAAACCCACGATAACATCCATCACCGCATTGCCGTCGTAGGATATGCGTCACGCTATGATTCGAACAAAAGATGGAAAAACACAGAAGTCTTTGTTGGTGCAAGTCAATATAACTACAATGTGAATGCCAAGCAGTTCTATGGTTCGGCATTTCAGGATATGAGCACGACAGCGGGCAAGAGCAATATTTCAGCATCTATTGGTGCGATTGACGCAGATGGTGCAACTTACACCAATTATGGCCTCGAAATGGCGAACGGAATTCTGGATGCATATCTTGTACCGGCTGAGCAAAAACGCAACCGTGTAATCATTCTTTTCACGGATGGGTATCCTGGCAGCAATGCAGATAATTTTAACAAAGACGCTGCAAATGCTGCATTGGCTCAGGCAAAAATTGCTAAGGATAACGGAGTATCTTTGTACGCTGTTGGCATATTCTCAGGCGCTGATGCAACGACTGCGGGCAATTACAACGGAAGCAATACGGAAGCTGCCAACTGGTTCATGCAGCAGGTTTCCTCCAACAACGGAACCCCCCGTACGTCCAGCTACTACCTTTCTGCCGGTGATGCGGAATCTCTGAACAGCATCTTCCAGCAGATTTCCGACAACATCACAACGGGCGGCTCGTCCACAACGCTTGGCAGCGAGACCGTTGTGAAGGATATTATTTCCCCGTATTTCACGCTGCCTAAGGGTGCAACGGAAAATAACATTCAGATCGATACCTATAAATGCATCGGAAAAGATGGGGACACCTACAAATGGAGCCCCGACAGCGACGGCAATGGCGGCGCCAAGGCCACAGTCAAAGGCGACCAGGTCAGCGTAACCGGCTTTAACTTCTCCGAGAACTGGTGCGGCACCGAAACGGATGCGGATGGCAAGACCACCTATCGCGGCAATAAGCTGGTGATCAGCTTCAAAGTCGAACCCAAGGCGGACTTCCTTGGCGGCAACAACGTGTTCACCAACACCGATGCCGGTATCTATGTGGACGGCACCGCTAAAGACGCCATCATGACATTCAATAAACCCCGCGTCAACGTTCCCATCAAGGATGTGAATGTGAAGGCTGAGGACAAGAATGTTTACCTCAAGGGTGAAGTTACCGCCGATCAACTCAAGAACGGCGCTAAAGTCAGCGTTGGCGGCGTAGATCTTAATTTGGGCCAGGCGAATTACGGCCTTGAGTCTTGGCAGACCGAATACGTCAATATCACCGTTAAGGTCAAGGGCAAAGACGGCAACGAGATTCCGGCTGATAGCCTGAAAAACCTGACCGACGATACGACCTACACCGTCGAAGTTACTGTAGCGCCCAAGGATAAGGGTGAATCTACCCCTGAAAAGGGTGATGCAGCAACTGCAAAAACAGGTAAAAACGATTCTGCTGCCAAAATCAACGTGTTCAAGCCGGAGCTGACGTTCAAGGATTCCGAGGCGTATTACGGCGCAGATGTGCCTAAGTACACCGACAATCCCACCAAGACCGAGTGGACGCACGGCAATACCGTATCGAAAGATGCTGATGTAACCATGCTCGGTAATGAGCCGGAGCTGGGTATCACCTACACGCCGGAGGATGGCAAGATCAAGGACAACAAAATCAACACCAAGCAGGATGTTCCCGTTTCGGCCACGGTCAAGATCGGCGAAACAGATGTGAACGAGCACACCACGTTCTTGCATCAGGATTGCACTCCCGCCTGCGGTTGGGAGGACCCGGCATCACCCGGCGATCCTGCGTTCCTGATCCACGTCAAGACCTGCACGCTGAAAATCAAGAAAACCGGCGGCGCAAATGATGAGTCCTACGTGTTCGATGTCTACAAGGATGGCAATGGCAATAAGTATTCCGAAGTGACCATCTGGGGCAATGGCACCGCAACCCTCTATGAGCTGCCCGTTGGTACTTACACCATCAAAGAAAATGAGGGCTGGAGCTGGCGCTATACTGTCGATAACGGCGGCAGCGCTGTACTGTCGGCAGAGAACCACGAAGGCAGCATCACCTGCACCAACACGATTAAGAACCATCAGTGGCTGAACGGCTTCAGCACGGTCGTTCCTAACATCTTCGGCACGAGTCACCCGAGTAACTAAGGAAGGAGGGAATGAAAATGTATAAAGGCAAATATGAAGACAAGCACCGCGAGGAGGCGGCAGCCCCGGCAAGCGAAAAAACGCTTCGGACTGGCCGTGTGACGGCCATAGTAATGGCGACCGTTCTCCTTCTTGCGCTGGCCATCGGCGGCACCGTTGCATGGCTCAGCACAAACGACGAGCCCATCACAAACACATTCACTCCCTCCAAGGTGACATGTACAGTGACGGAGAACTTTGACAAAACCACAGGCGAAAAGACCAACGTGAATGTGCAGAACACCGGCGATATTGATGCTTTTATCCGCGTTAAGCTGGTGTCGTACCGCACAAATAACCAAGGCCAGCATATCGGCGGTACGGCAGAGCTTCCTCCCTTCACCCGCGGCGCCAACTGGGTAGAATACGATGGCTATTACTACTATACGCTGCCGGTGAAGGCGGGCGATAAGCCTGCAACCAACCTGACCGACAGCATGACGCTGAAAGGCAACTATGATGACGCTGACGGAGGCCGTCAGGCCATTGATGTGATGGCCGAGGCCATCCAGAGCGTTCCGGAAGCTGCTGTCCAGGCAGCTTGGGGCCTTTCGATCGATGCAAACGGCAACTTGAACGTGCCGCCGCAGAACTAAGGGGGTGGAGATCATGAAAAAATCATTTAAAGCAATCACATCCCTTGTGCTGATGCTGCTCGCAGTGTTGAGCATGTCAGTAACGGCCTTTGCAGAGTCTCCCTCCATCACGTTTAAAGGGCACTCAGAAGGCTTTGACTTCCAGCCCGGCAGCGACTATACCACAACCGACCTGTTCGGAAACTTCAAAAACGTCATGCCCGGCGATACCGTGGAGGAGACCATCACCTTCACCAACTCCGCTGCCGACTGCGATTTCGTGAACCTCTACATGAGGGCCGAAGCGCATGATGAAACGGCCAATCCGCTCAGCGAAAATGTCAAGGAGAGGGAAACCCTCGCCACCATGACGGATTTCCTTTCCCAGCTTTCCATGAAGGTATGGAACGGCACAGAGCTGATCTATGATGCTTCTCCTGACCAGTTGCGCGGCCTGCAAAGCAACACGCTTCTTGGCACCTTCCGCACCGGCGAAACCGGCAAGCTGAAGGTTCAGCTGAGCGTACCCAGCGAGTTGGGCAACGAGTACGCAAACCGCGTGGGCGAGGTGGACTGGATCTTCCATGTGGAGGCATATAACGAAAGCCAGCTTTCCGTTCGCAAGGTCTGGTCTGACGGCAATGCAAACCATTCCAACGACAGCATCACCGTGAACCTGCTGAAGGATGGCAAGGTGGAAAAATCTCAGGTGCTGAACGCCGAAAACGGCTGGGCATACACCTTTGACCGTCTGGTGGAAGGCCATACGTGGACTGTCGAGGAAGCCGAGGTTCCCGAAGGGTACAACGTCAGCTACAGCACGGAAGGCACGCAGACGACCATCACCAACACAAAGAAGGAATCGTCCAAGCATAACCCCACCACCCCCGAGCCGGATTCCACCTATCCGCTGGATATCGTTGTCCACAAGGTGTGGAGCGGCGATACTGGTAAGGATCGCCCGGATTCCGTAACCGTCACACTTTATAACGGCAATGATGCCTGTGAAACGGTACGCTTGGGTGAATGGAACAACTGGACTTACGTCTGGCAAGACCCGAATGCCTACGGAAACTGGCAGGCGATTGAAACCAGCATTCCCTATGGCTATGTTCCGTCTTACAGCCTTTCCGGTAATGTCCTCAGAATCACCAATACCCGCTGCCTGATTCAGACCGGCCAGCTCAACTGGCCCATCTGGGTGCTTGGCGGCGCAGGACTTGTCCTTGTTACTCTCGGCGGGGCAATTCTGGTGAAGAAAAAAGAGAAAAAATAATGCCTAAAAAAATAGGCATTGCTATTGTAGCAGTAGGAGCAGTGCTGATTCTTTCAGCACTGCTCCTTTTCTTTTATAACTGTCAGGAAGACGTACAAGCCGGTCAGGAAGCCGAGAGCCTGCTGGAAAACGTTGAGGCGGTTATTGAAGCGAACAAGAGAAAAGCAGCTGACACCGGCAAGCAGCCGGGGGATGATCCGTCGGCAGCGCCGGACTCGCAAGCGATGCTGGATGGCTATGAATATGCGGGCTATATCGAAATTCCTGTGCTGGGGCTGAAACTGCCTGTTATGTCTGAATGGGATTATAACCGGCTGAAGCTTGCACCCTGCCGTCAATTTGGGTCTTCCCGCACAGACGATCTTGTCATCGCCGGGCACAATTACAAAAGGCATTTTGGGTATCTGAAAAACCTGTCGGCAGGGGATACTGTCACCTTTACGGACATGGATGGTATCCTCAACACCTACCGCGTTGCGAAAATTGAAACGCTGGACCCCAACCAGGTAGACGCGGTGCAGAATAGTGGGTACGCTCTCGTTCTCTACACCTGCACCATGAGCGGCAAAACCCGAACGACGGTGTTCTGCAGCCGCGAAAAAACAGCGGCACCTTCTCCGGCCCCGGCGCCAATGGAAAAAGAGGCTGAACCGGGCAAATAAGATTATCAGTCTGAGATATTTTTTCTCTCATGCAAAAATGCCCTCTATATAGCTTTCCGTGTGTTATATCAATGTTCGCTATATAGGGGGCATATCAGATAAGCGGCAGATCAGACGGCGAGGGCTTTGAGCAATTGATATGCAGCACAGAAAAAACAACAAACCGGATGGCTTTGCATAAAGCCATCCGGTTTGCTTCGTTATCAAAAGCCTTGCAAGGCTGATTTCAGTGTGCCCAACACTTATATTATAGCGCATTTGCACAGCCCGGTTCAAGAGGAATTTTTTACGAAAATTATACGATATTTATATACCTTTTGCGAATAGACAAAAGCCAGGTGCAAAGTTATAATAAAGCCATAGAAAAGCAAAGGCCACATAAAACCGGGAAAGCAAATAAGATCCTTTCCACAGGAAGGGCCGCAGCTGAATGAAAGGAGCGCAAGACTTTTATGGTTGAACTGGAACCTGCACAGCTTGCGCAGGCATTCAAAAAGCACTGAACCGAATTGCATAGCTGATGGAAGCGAACATATTTCGCATAAAATACAAAGCGAGGCAGCAGGGCAATCGGAACATCGCAAATCGAATGCCTGCATCGCATCGAAGCCCCAGACACATCAATGGAATCGGAGGCGAGCGATATGAGAGTATCCCCGAGAAGTCCGAATTCTTCCTTATGATTGAAAGGGACAGTCCAATGTACTAATCAGACTTGCTTTAAGTCCGAATGTCACCCCGTTTATAAGAGAGGTAATGATCAAGAAAGAGATCTAGCGATATTCATACGATAATCTTACTCCCTTGGTTGGAGGTTTAGGTCCGATGAATCTTTGATAGATTAACCCGGATAAATATATAAGGGGAAAAGGTCATGACTCCGAAGAAGTAATTACGCACCCGGCTGGTAATACTGGCCGGGTGCTTTTTTGTAAGAGTATAAGTATAACAAAAACAAAAAGCCGCATCGTACCAAAGCGATGCGGCATAGTGGTGGACCTAATCGGGATCGAACCGACGACCTTACGGATGCGAACCGTACGCTCTCCCAGCTGAGCTATAGGCCCATATTAAAAAGCCTGACAAATGCGAAAGACTACTTATTAAGAGTAGACCTTTTGGCATGAAAAGTCAAGCTTTATTTTATGAAAAATAGTCAATGAAAAAACTATTTTTTCAGTCCAGCGAAAAATCTTCCGGTGAAAAGCTGGGCAGCTTGGGCTGCTGGCGGGGCACCCGACGCAGCGGATCATACAAATATTTTCGGCAGCAGAAAGTGGGGGCAACCAGCCCTTTTTTTGTGCAAAGGATCATCACATTGTCAGATGCGCGGCGGCCATGCTCGCAATATTCGCAGGCGGGGGCAATGGTTTCACCGCAAATGGTATTTTTTACACGAAGCACAGGGCAGAACCCTCCTTCCAAGAGTTTTACTTATTATAAAACTTCCGGCTTTTTTTGTAAAGGGATGCCTTTTCCAGCCGATCCAGCACAAGGCAGCAGAACAAAAACAGCAGCAGGGCGCGATCTCCCGGCAAGCGGCGGTACACAATGAATGGCCGGTTCACAAAAGCCGCCGCAGAAATATCCTGCGGGAAAATATGCACGGCAATGTATAAAAATGTCTGGCTCAGCACAAGCTGCAAAGGCCGTGTAAGCGCCAGTGGGCCAAGCGAGTACCGCCCGCGGGAAAGGGCTTTTAGCTGGCACCAAACACTCAGACTTAAAATGCTCATGCTGCCGCAGCAGCCCCGCAAAGCGGCCGTGCCAGCCAAGGCTGCCCAGCTGCGGCAGCCGGAACTGATCTCCAGAAGGCCGGCCAAAACGGCCCGGCTGAGGGGCGTAAACAGTATTTGATCGCCAAGGGCGAGCACCATGCGAAAAAACACCACGCTGCCGCAAACCTGCAGGCTGTTTTGCACAGCGCTGCCGATTGCCCCGGCCAACCCTTGCGGGGTGGGTGCAGGCTGTGCCGCTGAATCGCAAAAAGAGCTTTCGTTTTGGGGCTGGAGCCAGCGCAAAGCCAGCCCGCACCCCAGCCCGGCCGCCAGCTGGCAGGCGTACAGCAGCACACCCAAAACCGGCCGCCCCAGCATAAGCCCGCCGACCGCCGCAGTAAACCCCGGGCTGCAAACCGTTCCGGCGGCCAGCAGCCGCCCGGCTTCTTTTGGCGAAAGCTCCTGCTGTTGGCAGCACTGTGCCAGCCCGGCGGCCAGCGCGGTGTAACCGCCCAGCCAGCCCAACAGCAAAAGCAGCGGGGCTTTGCTGCTGCGCAGCCCAAGCAAACGGCACAGAGGCCGCAAGGGCATGGCCAGCCAGAATGCTGCGGGAAATTCCAAAAGCAGGGCACTGATGACAAAAAAAGGAAACAGTGCAGGCAAAAGGCTTTGGGCACAAAGCTGCAGCCCATCGCCAAAGCCCTGCACACACACGGCGGGGAAAACCCAAAAACAACCGGCAATGCCAAGAAAGATCCAGGGGGCAAGCAGCAATTTCATGCGGGAAAAAATCATAATCGGCGGCTCCTTTCACTATATATTGCAAGACAGGCTGAAGAAAATCCACAGGGAGGAAGCAGCCCCCATGAAACAGCACTTCAATGCAAGATGCGGCTTGTTTTCTCAGCCGCCACAAAATTTTTATGCCAGGCCCGAAATGCATATTCTGTGCGGAGGGCTGATCCAAATTGAAAACTGCGGAAAAATCACAGATTTTTCCTCGAGCGGATTATCTCTGTGTGCGGGAAGATGGAATATCTGCCTGTACGGCACAGAGCTTACGATCCGATCACTGGCAGGGCATCGGCTTATTGTTGCGGGAAAGATCAGCCGGATAGAATTTGGACTATTGGAAAACCCAAAGGAGACACCGCCATGAAATTGCCGGGAAAAACCGCGTGTTTCAGCCGTGCCGGGCTTGCCTGGCTCACCTTCGAAGCCAGAGGCGGCCAGCAGGAAAAGCTGCTGAACTGGTGCATTTCTCACAAAGTGCAGCTGTGCAGCATCAAGGCCGGTGATACGGGCTTTACGGCAGATATTGCGGCGGCGGATTACGCACGCCTTCATGCACCGGCCCGCCGCTGCCGCACACGCCTGCGGGTGATCGCGCGCAGGGGAAGCTGGTTTCACCTGCGTTGGCTGCTGCAGCGCCCGGGGCTGGTGCTGGGTGCCGTGCTGTTCTGCTGGCTGATGCTGTGGAGCACAAATTACCTGTGGGCTGTGCGCTTTGTGAATGTTCCTGCGCAGCAGCAGCAAAAAATACGCGCGGTTTTAAGCGAATGCGCTCTTTGTGAAGGGCAGAGAGTGACCGAGCAAAAGCTGGCGCTTGCCCGCCGCGCGCTGCTTTCGCAAAGTGAAAACTGGGGCTGGACGGCACTGAATTTTTATAAAGGCCGCCTTGTGGCCGAGCGCACCGAGGGCCGCCCCAGTGTGCCGGTGCTGCAAAAAGATCATCGGCCCTATGTGGCAGCAGCGGATGCCACGATTGTAGAAACCCACATTGAAAGCGGCTTTGCGCAAATTGCGGCAGGGCAGCAGGTGGAACAGGGGCAGCTTTTGATTTCCGGCGAGCGCCCGGCGCGCGATGGAACCCCGGTGCAGCAAGAGCCTTTGGGGCATGTGATCGGCCTTGTGCAGCGGGATTATCAGGTGGTTCGACCGCTATGGGAAGAATATTGGGGAAAAACAGGCAGGATCGCAAGCAAAAAAAGCTTGATCTGCCCATTTGGAACCATACAATTTGCACAAAGAAAGCCGGATTTTAAAACCTTTGAAAGCAAAACTGTGCAGGAAGCGCTGTGCCTTGGCCCGATTTCGCTTCCGGCTACGATCACAGAAACATGGTATTTTGAAAAAACAATGCAGGAGCGAACGCTTTCTGAAAAAGCAGCGCGGGAATTTGCCCAATATGCGTGCCTTATGCAGCTATACAGCGATTTTCCGGATGCACAAATTGCGGCGCGATCGGCAGAGGAAAGCTGGCAGAATGGCGTTTTGACCTGTACGATGCACTTCACATTTCGTGCAAACATTGCGGTGCGTGCCGGGGCATCATAAACAAACGAAAATTTTAGTCAATATTCACAGTTTCCTTCTGAAAATTTTAGTGATATAATAAACACAAACCATAGGTGAAAAAGGCTGAATGCACAGGAGGCGCAAATTTGGCAGAACGAGTTGTAGAGCTGGACAGCATGGAGCTGGCAGTGGCGATTTTTGGCAACTGCGATCAGAATATCCGTATGCTGGAAAACGAATTTCATGTTACGGCGGTGTGCCGTGGGTCACAGCTGAAGCTGGTGGGCGAACCGGAAGGCGTGACCGGCGCGGCGCAGGCGATTGACGGTATGCTTACGCTTTTGCAAAACCATACCCCGCTGGAAGAACAAACCGTTCGATATTGCATCAGCCTTGCCCGCGCAGGCGAAGAAAAGCGTGTGCAGGAGCTTACCGAGGATTTTGTGGCGGTCACCGCCAAGGGCCGCCCGGTTCGCCCCAAAACATTGGGCCAAAAAGAATATCTGCGCGCGATCCGTGACCATTCCATCACATTTGGTGTTGGCCCGGCGGGCACGGGCAAAACCTATCTGGCGGTTGCAATGGCGGTAAAAGCATTTAAAAGCAAGGATGTGAGCCGCATTATTCTCACGCGCCCCGCAGTGGAAGCGGGCGAAAAGCTGGGCTTTCTGCCGGGTGATCTGCAAACCAAGGTCGACCCCTATCTGCGCCCGCTGTACGATGGCCTGTATGATATGCTGGGGGCAGAAACCTTTCAGAAGCTGCTGGAAAAGCAGTGCATCGAGGTTGCACCGCTGGCCTATATGCGCGGGCGAACGCTGGATGATGCGTTTATCATTCTGGATGAAGCACAGAATACCAGCCCTGAGCAGATGAAAATGTTCCTCACCCGCATGGGCAATGGCAGTAAAGTTGTGGTGACCGGCGATGTGACCCAGATCGACCTGCCCGATAAAGCCCGCAGCGGCCTTGTGGATGCACTGAAGATCTTAAAGGGCATCGAGGGCATTGCGCAGATCCATTTCTCCGAAAAAGATGTGGTTCGCCACCGTCTTGTGCAGGAGATCGTGCGTGCTTATGACCGTGCGGCACAGGCAAAACTGGCAGGCAGCACAGCAGAGCGTTCCGCTGAGGCAAAGGAAAGCCGCTGATACCAAGTGCGAAGCGTGCGCGGATGCCTGAACTAAAAGAAAAGTAAATACGAAAAAACGGAAATATACGAAAGGAGAAAACCATTATGTCCAACAAAGTTCTTATCAGTAATCAGCAGAAAGCCGTCAAGGTGCCTTCGGGAATGCGCATTCTCATTCGCCGTGCCTGCAACGCGGTGCTTAAATATGAAGGTTTTGAAGGAAACGCGGAAGTAAGCGTGACCTTTGTGGATAATGCGCGTATTGCCGAGCTGAACAACGAATACCGCAATAAGCCCATGCCCACCGATGTTCTCAGCTTTCCTTTGGGGCAGGACGGTGTGTATGATATCGACCCTGAAACCGGCTGCAAGATGCTGGGCGATGTGGTGATCAGCATGGAGCGTGCGGTGGAACAGGCCGAGCTTTACGGCCATCCGCTGCAGCGTGAGGTGGCGTTTTTAACGGTGCATTCCATGCTGCATCTGTTGGGATACGACCATGAGCAGGGTGGGCTCGAGGCCGTGCGCATGCGCGAGAAAGAGGAGGCTGTGCTGATCCAGCTTGGTTTGCCCCGCACGGTTTCCTATACAGTAGACGAAATTTGACCGGGCAATAAAAAGATAAACGAGGAAATACTTTTGAATACATCTTACGATACCTATTCTGTTTTTGTGGCGTTGGTGGGCCGCCCGAATGTGGGCAAAAGCAGCCTTACCAATCGCTTGGTGGGCGAAAAGGTGGCCATTGTAACCAATAAACCCCAAACCACACGCACCCGGATAACCGGCGTTGTTACGCGCGGCGCGGTGCAGTATGTGCTGCTGGATACCCCCGGCGTACACAAGGCACGCACCAAGCTGGGCGGCCGCATGGATAAAACCGCATCGGATTCTTTGGCCGATGTGGATGTGACCCTGATGCTGTTCGAGCCTTACGGGGAACTGAACGAAAGCGAACAAAGCCTGATCCGGGCATTGAAGGGCTCGCCGGCCATTGCGATCATCAATAAAACGGATACGCTCAAGGACCCTGCCGATCTGCAGGCCCGTAAAGCCGAGCTGGAGGCGCTGGGCGTGTTTAGTGAGGTGCGCGCCATTTCGGTGAAAGCTGACGAAGGCTGCGAATCGCTGTTTGATGAACTGGAGCAATACAAGGTGGAAGGCCCGCACTATTTCCCGGACGATGCCTACACCGACATGCCGGAAAAAGCGCTTGTGAGTGAGATCATCCGCGAAAAAGCCCTGCTCAATCTGCGTGATGAGATCCCCCACGGCATTGCAGTCACGGTGGAACGCTTCAAAGAGCGCCCGGATAAAAATATCATCGATATCGATGTGAATATCTATTGTGAGCGTAAAAGCCATAAGGGCATGGTGATCGGCAAGGGCGGCGCCATGCTGAAAAAAATCGCCAGTCAGGCCCGTGTGGAGTGCGAGGAATTTTTGGATGCCCGCGTGAATCTGCAATGCTGGGTAAAGGTGAAAGAAGACTGGCGCGACAGTGACTTCCTTTTGAATGATTTCGGCTTTACCAAGCCGTAAAATAAAAAACAGGGCTTTTTCTGCGGATAACAGCTTGCCTGTGCATAACCACCCCGCCCGGCGGGTATAGTAACCACAGCAGGCTGTATCTGGCAGGAAAGGAGCCCCATGCAATGAATGAAAGCGATCTTTGGCAGGATTTTGAATCTTCGGGCAGTGTGAGCGGCTATCTGCGTTATAAAAGCAGCCAGGATCATACGGGCCAAAGCGAAAAGGCAGGTGAAAACCGTGCAGACGGTAACAACCGGATTGGTGCTTCGCGAAGTGAAAGTGGGCGAGGCTGACCGGATATTAACCATCCTTACACCCGATCTGGGGGTGATATCGGCCTCCGCACGGGGAAGCCTGCGGCTCAAGAACAAGCTGTTCAGCGGCTGCGGGCTTTTTTGCTATTCTGAATTCACGCTCACACCGGGCCGCAGCACATGGTTTTTGGAGGAAGCCGCACCGCAGAAAAAGTTTTACGGCCTTTCTTCCAGCATTGAAGGCATGAGCCTTGCCATGTATCTGGCCGAGCTGGTCACAACCATTCCGCCCGCCCCAGCCGAGGCCGGGGCACAGCTGCGCCTTTTGCTGAACTGCCTGTATGTGATCTCCGAAGGCAAAAAGCCGCTTTCTCAGGTGAAGGCTGTGTTCGAGCTGCGTTTTCTCGCCCAAGGCGGCTATATGCCGGACCTTGTGTGCTGCAAAGCCTGCGGCCGGTATGACGGCATGGATTTCTATCTGGATGTGCAGGACGGGGGTCTGCTGTGCCGGGAATGCGCCGCCAAAGCAGGCCGCTCTGTCAATCTGGACGGCGGCGCTTTGAGCGCATTGCGATATATCTGCCTGACCGAAGATAAAAAGCTGTTTCAATATTCGCTTGCCCCGGCCAGCATGGCTCTTTTAAGCAAGGTTTCCGAGCAGTATGCCATGAACCACGCCGAAAAGCCGCTGCGAAGCTTGGAATTCCTGCACACGGTCATGCCCTAACAGCCGCTTTTCTTTATAGGATACATAACGAGGAATATCAATGGACCAATCTTATCTGAAAAATCTTGAACTGGAAAAAATCATAGCGCGCGCAGCGGAATATTGCGTATGCCGTGAGGCAAAGCAGCTGCTTTTAAACGAACAGCCCATGCTGGATGCCGATGAAGTGCGCTATGCTCTTGCGCAAACCAATGCCGTAAACAGTCTGCTGATCAAAAACGGCAGCCCTCGTTTCGGAGGCGTGGAAAATGTAAAAAGCATTGTGATCCATGCCGTAAAGGGTGGAGTGCTTTCCATGAACGATCTGCTCATGGTGGCGGGCGCGCTGCGCAACTTTGCGGGCCTGCAGCAATGGTATGGCCTGACAGAGCACGACCTTTTGCCGGTGGATGATCTTTTCTACGCACTGGCACCGCAGCCGTATCTGGAAAAAACCATCAGTGATTCCATCCTTTCTGCCGATGAAATGGCCGACTCTGCCAGCAACACATTGGCCGATCTGCGCCGCAAGATCCGCCAGCAGGAAAATTCCATTCGCGATAAGCTGGAAGGAATCCTGAAAAACAGTACAACGAACAAATTTTTGCAGGATGCTGTGGTTTCGCTGCGAAACGGGCGCTATGTTGTGCCGGTAAAAGCCGAATACCGCGGCGAAGTGGGCGGTGTGATCCACGATGTTTCGGCCACAGGCGCTACGGTATTTGTAGAGCCTACAGCGGTGGTGGAGGCCAACGCCCGCATTATGCAGCTGCGCAGCCAGGAACAGGCCGAGATCACCCGCATTCTGGCCAGCCTTTCCGAGCAGGTGGCAGGCATTTCGGCCAGCTTTGAGTTTAGCTACGATGCCATGCTGCAAATCGATGTGCTGCTGGCCAAAAGCCGCTTGGCTATAGCGCAGGGGGCGTTTATGCCTCAGGTAACGGGAGAAAACTGGTTCAATCTGGTAAAAGCACGCCATCCGCTGCTGGATGCCAAAACCTGTGTGCCCGTAGATTTGTGCCTTGGCAAGGATTATGATACCATCGTAGTCACCGGCCCCAACACCGGCGGTAAAACCGTCAGCTTAAAAACCGCCGGTTTACTGTGTGCCATGGCGCAGCACGGCCTTTTGATCCCGGCACATGAAAGCAGCACGGTTTGCGTATTTCAGGATTATCTGGTGGATATCGGCGATGAGCAAAGCATAGAGCAAAGCCTTTCCACCTTTTCGGGCCACATGAAAAAGATCATCACGATCTTAAAGCTGGCCCGCCGCGGCACGCTTGTGCTGCTGGATGAACTTGGCGCCGGAACCGACCCTGCCGAGGGCGCGGCACTGGCTATGGCGGTGATCGAAACGCTGCGCCGTCAGGGGGCGCTGATCCTGGCCACCACGCACTATGCAGAACTCAAGGTGTTTGCACTTGAAACGCCCGGCGTGGTGAATGCCAGCTGCGAATTTAATGTGGAAACGCTGCGCCCCACCTATAAGCTGAGCGTGGGCGTGCCCGGCAAATCCAACGCATTTTTGATCAGCGAGCGTTTGGGCGTGCCGACAGAAGTGATCGACATGGCGCGCACGCATCTTTCCAACGATGATAAGCGTTTGGACAGCGTGCTCAGCCAGTTGGACGATTTGAAGCTGCAGCTCAAGGCCAGTCAGGCCGAGGCCGAGCAGGCCAAGGCGCAGGCGGCCAACGCACTGGAAAGCGCCCGTAAAAAGAGGGAAGAGCTGATTCAGCAAGGGGAAACCGAGCTGGAGGCTGCCCGCCAGAAAGCACGCAAAATGGTGCAGGAGATCCAAGAGGAAGCCTACGCGCTTACCGATGAACTGCGCAAGCTGCAAAAGGACGAAAAAACCGCAGCCAGCCAGCGTGCGGTCCGTGCGCGAGAGATCGCCCGCAGAGATACCGAAAAACTGCTTGCGGGTGAGGCCGGCCGTGTGCAGCGCACCCAGTTTACTCCGCTTACAGAGGTGCGCATTGGTCAGGAAGTGGAAATCGCAGACATGGGCCAGCGCGCTGTGGTGATGGCACTACCGGACCGTAAGGGCCTTGTGGAAGTGCGCGCCGGAATCTTGAAAACCAAGGTGCCGCTGAGCAATCTGAAAGCCCCGGATAAGCAGCAGGCTCCCAAGCAAAAACCCCGTCAGGTACGCCAGCCCCACCAGATGGGCACGGGCGGCGGCCATGTGCAGCGCACCGAGGGCAGCCGCAGTGCGGGTATGGAACTGGATCTGCGCGGAAAAATGGTGGACGAAGCGCTGATGGAAGTGGATCAGTTTATCGACCATGCCATTATGAACGGTTTGGGAAGCGTAGTGATCATTCACGGCAAGGGCACCGGTGCTTTGCGCACGGGCATTCAGCAGCATCTGCGCACCCACCGCAATGTAAAAAGTTTCCGACTGGGCGCATACGGCGAAGGCGATGCAGGTGTAACCGTTGTGGAACTGAAGTAACAGTATACCAATAAAATGCAAATATAAACTGCCATGCGGGCGTAGGCTCGGCATGGCAGTTTTTCTTTTTGCTTCCTGCTAAGGTGTGACAGCTTTTGCCGCTGTTGGCAGTTATACTGTTGGCAGTGGGGGCGGTGCGCATGAAAAGCGTGGTGTATGCAGATGTTTTGCTGTTGGTAAACTTTCTGATCGGTTATTTTTTGCTGCGTGCTGCGGGCTTGGCCTGTGCGGTGCCGCTGCCCTTTGGCCGAAATATTCTGGGGGCAGTGATGGCAGCGGTTTCCACGCTCATGCTTTTTTTGCCGCCGCTGCCATTGCCTTTGCAATTTTTTTGCAAAGCAGCCGGTGGGCTTGCGGTGGTGCGGGCGGCATTTTGCTGGCATGGATGGCGGCGTTATGCGCGCTTGTGTGCGTGTTACATAGCGTTGAACCTTGGCCTGGCCGGAGTGCTGATGCTGCTGGCTGCAAATGGCTGGCTGCCCGGCGTGCAAACCAATAATATGGAAATATATCTTGCCATATCGCCGCCGATTTTGTTTTGGTGCGCAGCGGGGATCTATTTTGCGCTGCGTCTGGCAGGGCTTTTTTTGCCAAATGGAGCCCGCAGAATGCAAAAGATATGCATTGTTTTGCCGAACGTGGAAATCGAGCTGCAGGCGCTTTGCGATACCGGGTTCAGCCTTCGTGATCCTCTTGGCGGCCTGCCGGTGCTGCTGGTGAGCTTGCCTTCCATCGCCCCGAAGCTGCCGGGGGAGGTGCGGGAATTCTTATCCGATTGGTTCAGAGGTGATTCACACTCGCCGCCGCCCGGTTGGAAGCTGCGCTGGATTCCCACAGGAACAGCCATGGGCAGCACAGTGCTTCCGGCGCTGATGCTTCCGGTGAAAACGGACCCCCATGGCGCCGAACTGCTTCCGGTGGCTTTTTCGGCGCAGCTTTTCAACGGCGGCGAATGTCAGGCGCTGGCATCACCGGAACTGCTGGAAGCGTGAGCCGCAAAGCCCTTATATAAAAGGAGAGAACTGCTATGCTGAAACACACAATGCATCGTTTTGAAGAATTTTGCTTTTTTCTTTTGTCGCTGCTGCCGGGGGATGCCTATTATATCGGCGGCCCGGAAAATCTGCCGCCGCCGCTGGACCATGAGCAGGAGGAACTGGTATTTGAACAGCTGGAAACAGGCAACCCGCACGCTCGGGAACTGCTTATCACACACAATCTGCGCTTGGTCGTGTACATTGCCAAAAAGTTTGAAAACAGCGGTGTTTCGGTAGAAGATATTATTTCCATCGGCACCATTGGGCTGATCAAAGCAGTGAACACTTTTAAACCCAGCAAAAAAATCAAACTGGCCACCTACGCCAGCCGCTGCATTGAAAACGAGATACTCATGTATCTGCGCAAAAGCAGCAACCGCCGCCAGGAGGCCAGCATCGATGAACCGCTGAATACTGACAGCGAGGGCAATGAGCTGCTGCTGTTGGATGTGCTGAGCAGTGACCAGAACCAGGTGGGCAGTGAGTTGGAGCATGATGCCGAATGCCGCACACTGCACGATGCTGTAAACCGGCTGCAGCCGCGGGAAAGGCAGATCATGCAAATGCGCTTCGGCCTTTTAGATGGCGTGGAGCATACCCAAAAAGAGGTGGCCGATGAGATCGGCATTTCGCAAAGCTATATTTCCCGCCTGGAAAAGCGCATCATCCGCCGCCTGCGCAGAGAATTGGAAGCACTGGTATAAGGCGTTTATTCGGCGATCTGCGCTTTAATGCGAACAAGGGCGTTTTTTTCCAACCGGCTCACCTGTGCCTGACTGATGCCGATCTCATGCGCCACCTGCATCTGCGTTTTTCCTTCCAGATACCGCAAAACGATAATGCGGCGCTCGCGGCCGGTGATCTCCTGCATGGCTTGCCGGAACATGATCCCGGAGATCCAGCTTTCTTCACCTGCGCAGCCGCTTACCTGATCCATCACATACAGCGAATCCTCACCATCGGAAAAGGCAGGTTCATACAGGCTCACAGGTCCAATGCTGGATTCCAGCGCAATGGCCACCGTTTCTTCCGGAAAAGAGATCTCTTCCGAAATTTCGTGCAGGGTGGGGTCGTGCCCAAGCTTTTTTTGCAGGATCTCCCGCGCCTGCATGGCCTTGTATGCCACATCGCGCAGCGAACGGCTTACGCGCAAGGGATTGTTATCGCGCAAAAAGCGTTTTACCTCGCCCATGATCATGGGCACGCCGTAGGTGGAAAACCGCACTTCGAGATCCGGGTTGAAATTGTCGATGGCTTTGATCAGCCCAATGCAGCCCACCTGAAACAGATCGTCCATGCTTTGCCCCCGCCCGGAAAAGCGCTGCACAACACTTAATACAAGCCGCAGATTCCCGCGGATCAGCTCCTGCCGGGCCGTTCGGTCACCGCTGTGCGCCCGGCGCAAAAGCTCGTTTTTGCTTCCTTCACCCAGCACGGGAAGCCGGGCGGTGTTTACACCGCAGATCTCCACTTTGTTTCCGTACATTTTTCACTTCACCGTCCCTGCATAAAATCGGGCAGAGCCCTTCTATATCGGTTAGTATGAAGCAAAACCGGGCATAGAATGCTGGAAAATTTTCCCGCCAGATGGGACACAGTAGTTTTTTTCATAAACTTATTGACTTTTGCGCCATTTATGCAGTATTATATTCAATATGCTGCTGTGGCGGAATTGGCAGACGCAAGGGACTTAAAATCCCTCGGTGGAGACACCGTACCGGTTCAAGCCCGGTCAGCAGCACCAAAGGCAGTTAAGCGATCCTGTATCGCTTAACTGCCTTTTTTGTTTTATATTCCGGATGGTTTTGTCTGCCGATGAAAAATACACAACAAAATCGATTCAAAATTGCTGTAAAAGCAGGTAAAATACTTGTGTGCAAAGCCGTTTTGTATTATACTTAAACAAAACGCTGTGACTTTGTTATAAGAATAACCGGTGCGTTCTTATACGGGCAGGGAAGAGGGTCCTGTCGATAAACGGATTACTTTATAGGGAAAGGATTAGGTGTTTTTCATGGCAGACTACTTTAAGATGAGCGATGCCGAACTGATCAAAGAGCGCGACGAATTGCGTGTGCAGTATCAGCACTACAAAAATATGGCGCTGAATTTGAATATGTCCCGCGGCAAGCCCTGCACAGAGCAGCTGGATCTTTCCATGGAAATGCTCAAAATGAATGATTACATCGGCGAAAACGGCTTTGATGCCCGCAACTATGGCTTGCTGGAAGGCATGCCCGAGGCTCGCCGCTTTTTTGCTGAACTGCTGGGCGTGCAGGCCGAAAATGTGATCGTTTGCGGCAACAGCAGCCTGCAGATGATGTATTATCTGATCGATCTTGGCTGGCGTCAGGGCTTTGTGGACAGTCAGCGCCCCTGGCGGCACTACAACAGCATTAAGTTCCTGTGCCCCGTGCCAGGATACGATCGCCACTTCCGCGTTACCGAGTATTTCGGTTTCCAGATGATCAGCATTCCCATGACTGAAAACGGCCCCGATATGGATATGGTAGAGGAAATGGTGGCCAAGGATGACTCCATCAAGGGCATTTGGTGTGTGCCGGTTTACAGCAACCCCGATGGCTATATTTACAGCGATGAAACAGTTCGCCGTCTGGCCGAAATGAAAACCGCTGCCCCGGATTTCAAGATCATCTGGGACGATGCTTATTGTGTGCATCACCTTACCGATGAGATCATTGAGATCCCCAACATTCTCACGGAGTGCAAAAAGGCAGGCAACTCCGAGCGCCCGCTGATCTTCTGCTCTACCAGCAAGATCACCTATCCCGGTGCAGGCGTGGCTGCTGTGGCTGCAAGCAAGCGCAACATTCAGCACATTGTTACCAATATGCAGCCCATGATCATCAGCTTTGATAAGCTGAACCAGCTGCGCCATGTGCGTTATCTCAAAAACAAGCAGGGCGTTTTGGAGCACATGAAAAAGCACCGCGCCATTCTGGCACCCAAGTTCCGCATGGTGCTGGATCATTTTGAAAGTGAGCTGACCCCCTGCGGCAACATTGCCCACTGGACCAACCCCAAGGGCGGCTACTTCATCAGCCTGTATGTGATGCCCGGCACCGCAAAGCGCACGGCATTCCTGTGCCGTGATGCAGGCCTGCAGCTTACCGGCGCAGGCTCGGCATTCCCGTATCAGCTGGATCCGCAGGACACGCACCTGCGTATTGCGCCCACCTATCCTTCGCTGGAGGATCTGAAGCTGGCTTCCGAGCTGCTGTGTGTGGCAGTTCGTCTGGCAGTGGCCGAAAAGCTGCTGCAGCAAAAGGGTTTGAACGCGGTTTAATACGCGTTTTCCCGTGCAAGCGGGAAAGGCTGACAAGGGCTGTGCCTTAAAGGGTGCAGCCCTTGTTAGACCGAAATATATTGGAGGTTCCGATTTCATGAAAAAAAGAGCAAAGGCATGGCAGTTTGTGGCTGTAGCTTTGCTGATCCTGGCGTTTGCATACAGCGCTTTCTTCGGCTTTAAGCGGCAGTACGGCGATACTGTTACCACCTACATCAAGGGTGCAGAAGACATTCGTTTCGGCATTGACATCAAGGGCGGCGTGGATGTCACCTTTATGCCTGCGGATGGCTTTGATGCCACCGACGAGCAGATGGATGCCGCAAAAACCGTTATTCAAGACCGTTTGGTTCGCCTGAACATCACGGACAATGAAGTGTATGTGGATTATAACAAAGACCGCATCATCGTTCGTTTCCCGTGGCAGGAGGGTGAGGCTGAATTCAACCCCGAGGCTGCCATCAACGAAATCGGCACCACGGCTCACATGGTGTTCCGCAAGGGCTCCAGTGCAGACGGCGAAGAAATTCTGGAGGGCAAGGATGTGGCCTCGGCTGTGGTGGGCTACACCCAAACCTCGCAAACCAGCGCCGCACAGTATGTGGTAAGCCTTGAGCTGAATGCCAGCGGCAAGCAGGCATTTGCCGATGCCACCACCGAAGCATACAACAACAAAACGCCCATCAGCATCTGGCTGGACGATGAGTGCATCAGCACTGCCAATGTGAACGAGCCCATCACCGATGGCAAGGCACAGATCAGCGGCAGCTTCACGCAGGAAAGCGCTTCCACGCTGGCAAACCAGATCAACTCGGGCGCACTGCCTTTTGCTCTGTCGGCAGAAAGCTACAGCACCATCAGCCCCAGCCTGGGCGCCAATAGTCTGGATGCCATGGTAAAGGCCGGCTTGATCGCATTTGCGCTGATCGCCGCCTTTATGATCCTGATCTATCGTTTGCCCGGCTTTGTGGCGGCCATTGCCCTGCTTGGTCAGGTGGCTGCAACGCTGGCTTTTGTTTCGGGCTATTTCCCCGTGTTCAACAGCTTTACCATGACCCTGCCCGGTATTGCCGGTTTGATTTTGGCCATTGGTATCGGCGTGGACGCCAACGTGATCACGGCCGAGCGCATTAAAGAAGAACTGAACAGCGGCAAAACGCTGGACAGCGCTCTGCGAAGCGGCTTTAACCGCGGCTTGGCACCCATCATCGACGGCAATGTTACCATCGTGATCGTTGCCATTGTGCTGATGGGCGCTTTTGGCCCCACCGACAGCGTGTTTGCAAAACTGCTCACGCCGCTGTTCTTTGCCTTTGGCCCCTCTACGGCCGGCACCATTTACTCCTTTGGCTACACGCTGCTTACGGGCGTTCTGCTCAACTTTGTGTTTGGCGTGTTCCTGGCCCGTGTTATGCTGCGCGGCGCATCGGCCATCAAGGCCCTGCGCAACCCTTGGCTGTATGGCGGCGTAAAAGAGCCTAAGGCCCCGGTTGTGCACAACATCACCGGCAAGCGCAAGATTTTCTTCAGCGTTTCCGCCTGCATCATTGCACTGGTTCTGGTAAGCAGCGTGGTGTGCGGTGTAAACATGGATGTACAGTTTAAGGGCGGCTGCCTGATCACCATGAGCTATGAGGGTGAGCCCGATATGGCAGCGGTGGAAAGCAGCATTTCCGAAAAGCTCGGCTCCGGCGCAGCATATCAGACCGGCAGCAATGTGGCAACCGGCGAAAACACCCTTACCGTTACGCTGGCAGGCAACCAGACCCTGACCACCGATGAGGTGGCCGATGTGGTGGCCGTGCTCAACGAAAACTTTGCCGAAAACAATTTCCAAGAGCTTTCCATGAGCAATGTCAACCCCACCATTGGCAATGAATTCCTGGCAAAGAGCCTTGTGGCAGTGGCTGCTGCACTGGTGCTGATCCTGGCCTACATTGCATTCCGTTTCCGCAACATCGGCGGTTTGGTGGGCGGCGTATCCGCCATTGCCGCCTTGGCAAACGACCTGCTGGTTGTATTTGGCACCTTCGTGATCTGGGGTGTGGCCCTGAACGGCAACTTTATTGCGGCTCTGCTTACGATTTTGGGCTACTCCATCAATGATACCGTTGTTGTGTATGACCGTATCCGTGAAAACCGCACATTGTTCCCCAAGATGCCTTCCGAGGAGCTGGTAAACCTGAGCGTCAACCAAAGCCTGCGCCGCACCATCAACACTACGGTGACCACGGTTATGGCACTGGCAGTGATCACCATGGTTTCCTTCCTGTACGGTCTCGACAGCATTACCACCTTCACGCTGCCGCTGATGATGGGCATGATCTCGGGTGTGTTCACTTCGCTGCTGCTGGCAACTTCGATTTACACGGTATGGGAAAACGAGAAACTGGCAGCCAAAAAATAATTTGCCTGTGCTGTAAAGCATAAAGGCACTGCCAAAACCGTTTTTGTATACCACCATGGGGGATCGGGCCTGATGCCTGATCCCCCCATGCTGATTTTAGAGAGGTATTACTATGAAATGCCCTTTTTGCGGAGAAATTGATTCCAAAGTGATCGACTCGCGCCCCACCGAGGACGGCGAAAAAATTCGCCGCCGCCGTGAATGCCTGCGCTGCAAAAAACGCTTTACCACCTACGAGATCGTGGAAACCGTGCCGATCATGGTGGTGAAAAAGGATAAGTCGCGCCAAGCCTTTGACCGCCAAAAGCTGTTGGGCGGTATGCTGCGCGCCTGCGAAAAGCGCCAGGTGAGCTATCAGACCTTAGAGGCTGCCGTGGATAACATTGAGCAGCAGCTGATGAATTCGTACGACCGCGAGGTTACCAGTATGCAGATCGGCGAGTTGGCCATGGCAGAGCTGAAAAAGATCGACGATGTGGCCTATGTGCGCTTTGCATCGGTTTACCGCCAGTTCAGCGACATCAACACCTTTATGGAAGAGCTCAAGGAAATGCTTGGCAGCCGCTCAAAAAACATTCAGAAATGATTGGCGCAAAAACATGATATCGCTTCGCAGCATATCGGCTGCATAATAATACTCATTGGGGCTGTCCGCCGTGTTATAGGCGGGCAGCCCTTTTGCACTTTTTTGCAGCTCTTCAGCAATTTCTCTGCGAACAAAAAAGTGCAGAAACAGTTTATGCTCTACGCATAACTCGTTCAGCTCATGCAGCTGTTGGTCGCAAGCCTGATATTCTGCGTTTGCATAAGCGGCATTTGCTTCGTCCAGGATCTGCAGTGCGCTGCCTGTAAACACCTGCACATACAAAGCGGAAGCAAGTATGAGCAACACCATTCCCAAAAGCAAAAATACAGCACCATAAATTCGTTTCATCGGCCTTCTCCTTTGGATTTTTTTATGGGGATCACCTGCAGATCGGTGCCGTTTCCCAGCACCAGCAAAATTTCCGAGTCCTGTGCATAGCCCCTTGCCGCAAGGGCCTGCAAAAGCCATGTGTGCGAAAGCCCCAGATATTGCAGATTGTCCTCGATCACACAGCCATCGACCAAAAGCGGAAGATAAAAAGGCGTTTCCTGATGGGGAAGAACGCTCAGCGAACCATCGGTTTCCACAATGGCCAGCGCTGCTTCGCTGGGGGAAAACACGCCCTGGCCGCGCAGCGCCTTTAACAGATCGCTGATGCTCAGCCGCATTTCTCTTAAATTGTCCTGATCGATTTTTCCATCGTGGATCACAGGAATGGGCTTGCCGGAAAGAAAACGCCCATAAGCCGGAATGCGAAATGCCAGTGCGGAGTTTAAAAGCTCCAGCGCGGTGATCAGCAAAACCGGGATCAGACTGTAAAATACAGGCAGTGTGGGCTCTTCGATGCAGATAGAGGCAAGGTTAGAGATCATTACCGTGGTGATCAGCTCGGTAGGGGACAGTTCACCCAGTTGGCGTTTTCCCATAAAACGCACAGCCCAGCTGATCACAAGGTAGATCAGCAGCGTTCGGGTAAAAAGAAAAAGCATTGTATTCACCGTCCTTTTGTGTTAGCAGGCAGCCGATGGGGCATACTCCCGGTAGGAAATGGGGGAAACGATATGGACGAAGCCTTTAGTCGTGAACTGTCACAGAATCAGGAGTGGGCTAAACAAACATTTGGCCGATCCGCCGATTTTTATGCAAAGCCACTGCAAATTGGCAGAATCGAATGTTGTTTAATGCTGTTTGATGGCCTTTCCAGTGTGGAAAAACTGTGGCAGATCCTGCTCAGATATCTTGCAGACGAATGCAGCTTTCGCAAGGGAGAGCAGCTGTTTGATCATATTCTGCATGGCTCGGCGCTTCCGGTAGAGCCGCAGACCATAACACAAAAACAGCAGGCTGCCGAAATGCTCACATCCGGCTTTGCACTGCTGTTTATTCAGGGCTGTGCGCAGGCAATCGCGGTTTCGGTGCAAAGTATGCAGTTTCGCTCGGTGCAGGAGCCCTTGGCCGAAGGCGAGATCCGCGGCTCACGAGAAGGGTTTACGGATATGCTGCGCATCAATTTAAGCCTTTTGCGCCGTATTGTCCGCAGCCAGACTCTGGTGATGCAGGTACGATCGCATCAGGGGCGAACACACACGGAATATGCTGTGTGCTATGACAGTGACTATGCCGACCCAAGGCTTGTGCAGCGCGTACAGGAAAAGCTGCAAAAGGCATCCCTGCCGTTTTTATTTGACAGTTCTTACTTTGTGCCGTTTTTGCACAGGCGCTGGCAGGGAATCTTTCAGCCGGTGAGCTATACCGAGCGGCCCATTGTGGCGGCAGCCCGCCTGTGCGAAGGAAAAATTGTGGTTTTGGTGGGCGGCAGCCCATTTGCGCTGGTGATCCCCGGTTTCTTTGCAGAAAATTTTGAAAGCCTGGATGACTATGCCTTTCCGGCCTATTTTACAGCCATCAGTCGGGCGCTGCGATATATTGCATTTGCAGCCGCAGTATTTTTGCCGGGGTTTTATGTAATGGCAGTAAGCTTTACACCTGAAATCATGCCGCCGATCCTTTTAAAAAGCGTTTTAAAAGGGGCCAATCAAACACCGCTTAGCGCATTGGCAGAAATGCTGCTGGTGCTGTTGATATTAGAGATCGTTCGGATCGCCGGGCTTAAAATGCCACGCAACACTTCGGGCAGTGTGAGCCTTGTGGCCGCAATCGTGATCGGCAGTGCCGGTGTGGAGGCAGGGCTTCTTTCTTCGCCGCTGCTGCTCTGTGCGGCCACGGCGGCGGTGGCGCTGTATACGCTGCCCAAGCTGTACGAGCAAATCGTTCTGCTGCGGTTGGCGGTGCTGCTGCTGTGCGGCTGGCTTGGGCCCGTTGGGCTGGCAATGGGAATGATGCTGATCACAAGTTCGATCTCCCGGGCGGATGGGGAAGGCCTGCCCTATCTGTTCCCGCTTCATCCGGCTTGCTCCGGCGCACTGCGCGATGGTTTTGTGCGTATGCCGTGGCCGATTTTGGCAAAAGATCCGTTCACCTTGAAAAACAGCCGAAAGGGGAAAAAACTATGAAGCGATCCGCGCAGGAGAGCCTGTTGATCTGCGCACTGGCCGATCTAATGCTGTACCGTGCGTTTCAGGCGCCCAGCGCACAGAGCGCACTGCTTGCGTTTCCAGCTGCGGCAGCCGTGGGAATGCTGCTTTGCGGGGCGCTGCGCCGATGGGGGCTTTCTGCACAGCAAAATGTGCTGTATCCGGCACTGTTGATGGGGTATGCGGCCATCAGCTGTGTGCAGCTTTATTGCCTATTTGAAAAAACAGAAGCTGACCCTTTGGGCCGCTTATGGAAACCGATCCTTTTGTTGGGCTTTGCGGCTGTTTTGCCGGGAAAAACCAAAGAGGCGTTTTCTGTTTCGGCAAGGCTGCTGCTGTGGGGCGCAGGTGCTGCCGGGGTTTTATTTTTACTGGCAGCAATGCCCAATATGAATTTATCAGCCCTTTCGGTGCAAACTGGCCGGGAATTGCGGCAAAGCGCTGCAGCGGCATTTTGCAGTCTGTCACTGCCCCTTCCCGAGTATGTAATGCTTACCGACAGCAGCCTGCAAAAGCTGCCGAACAAGCCGGTCTGGCTGCCGGTGCAGCTTTGCGCGCTGCAGGCGCTGCTGCAGCTGATGGTGGAACTCACATTTGGAAGGCAGGGAACAGAATTTGCACTGGCCGGGTACGAAACCGCACAGATAGGCGTTTTGTTTAGCCTGAAAAGGTTAGAAGCTTTACAAATTGCGATCTGGCTGTGCCTTTTGATCTATAGGATGCAGTTTATAACGGTACTCTTATTGAATCGAACGAAAAAACGAGAGAAAACAATTTTTGCAATCGTGGCTTCAGCTGTGGCTTATCTGGTGCTGGTTTTAACCGTGCAAAACCGCACAGGGATCTTTGCCGGTTATGAATGCCTGGTCGTGCTGGCAATATGTGTTTCGCTTGCAGGGGGAAAATACCGATGCAAATCAAAATGATCAAAAAAGCTTTTGTGCTTTTGTCGCTCTTGCCGCTTTCCGCCTGCGGCAAGACGATGCAGGAAAGTGATATGATCCAAAGCGCCTATTTTTGCGCCAATGAATCCGGATATCGCTGCGTTTTGCAATCTTACGAAGATATTGCAGCACAGGCAAGCGGACAAACCCTGTATGAATGCTGGCAGGCAGCTTCGCAGCAGATCCAAAACCCAGCGGCGTTTGGTTTAATGGACTCGGTTTGGATCGGCAAAGGGCTTTTCTATCCAGATGTGGTTCAAATTGCAGATCTGCTTCAAAACGAGGAGATCCGTTTTCCCGCATTGGAGGTCTATTATACAGAAAATGGGGATATTTCAGTCAATAATTCTGTAAAGGGAACTCGCCTTACACATATAGAAAATAGCATTGAATCAACGATTCTTCCGTCACCACAGCAAAACAACTGTGCGCTTTTGCAAAAGGATCAAGCGGTGCAGATAGATGGCACAAAAGCAGCTTTTGCAATGCTTCTGGCAGGCGAAAGCGCAGAGTTTTCAGCCAGGGTTTCCTATCATAACAGCGAATGGCAGATCACATCTGCCTGCACGGATTGGTATGTGCAGGCAGGCTCGGCAAAACAGGCGTTTCTTTGTGTGCAGCTCTGTTTTGCAAAAGGCATCGACCTGCAAACCGGCCAGAGCATGGGCAATGCCCAGTGTGCGGCACTCGAAGAAATACTTGGCACCGAACTGAAAAATACCCTTGTACTGACCGGCCCTCTGCCGTATGGGATCCCGGCTCGATTGAAGCTGCAAATGCCCGGGCTTTCGCCGGATGTGCAGATCCAATGCGCTGTGCATCTTTCAAAATCTATATAAAATGCGGCCAATTTCCGCCTGCTGCCCCGGTGTATGCCGGGGCAGTCTTTTTGCATACAGGCATTGGCATAAAATACCCGCCGGGGAAATATAGATTTCAAAAACGCAAGTGAAGGGAGAACCGCTGAATGGACCTGAAGGTTTTTAAGGATACATTTACTTCTCTTGGGTGCCGCTGGGAGGGACGGGCTGAGATCCCCATTGACACGGAACTGCTGATCCCGGATTACCTTCCACCGGTGTTTAAAGTGGTCAAGTGTATGTTTTATCTGGTCGTTTTGCAAAAAGGCATTGCGGGCAGCCGCCTTCGGCTGGAAGGCTATCTGCGCTGCACCGTTCTGTATCAAAGCGAGGAACAGGGATTGTGCCAAACCGAACAAAAAATTCCCTTTGAAAAAATGCTGGAGCTGCCGCAGGCGGAATTTTCAGCAAGCAGGGTCAGCGTAAGCGGCAGCGCCGAATACAGCAACTGCCGTGCGGTGAATCAGCGCCGCATGGAGGTGCGCGGCGCGTACATTGTGCAGGCAGAGCTGTGCCCCACAAGGGAATGCGAGCTGGTCAGCTCGCTGGCAGGCGGGGGCGTTGAGCAGCTGCAAAGCCGTTTTGGCCTGCTGCGGAACCTTTCCAATCTGGATAAGCTGATGACCAACGAAGAAACCGTGCATTTGCCGGAGGATCTTGGCTGTGTGATCGAAATTTCCGGATATGGCGAAGTAGAGGAATGCCGGCTGCTGGGCGGCAAAGCCGTGGTGAAGGGCCGCACAGAGGTGCAGCTTGTGTATACGCGCAGAGAAAGCGAAAACATTGAAAATCTGTCGGTGACGGTGCCGTTCAATCAAATCCTGGATTTTGAGTCGATCAATGAATCCAGCCTTTGCAGTGCCGTGGTGGAAACCGTGGGATGCTCTTTAAACGCTGAGCAGGAGGAAGAATCCGTTACGGTCACATCGCTTTTGCGGCTATCGGTATACGAGCAAGCCGAAGGCTGTGCGGTGCAGGATGCCTTTTCCACACAATATGAAACACAAACCGAGTATGAAACATTGGTCTGCGCCCAGCTTGCCGATAGGATCTCGCTGCAGCTGGCATGCACAGGGCAAATTCTTTTGCCGGAACCGGATGCCGTTTATATCGGCTGCTTCACCGCAGCAGGGCCGCTGCATATACAGACAAAGGGCGATAAAGCGGTGGGTGAGGGCATGGTAACGCTGAATCTGATTTATAAAAACAGCATGGGCGAATATATGTGTACCGAGCAGGAGCTTGCCTACTGCCTGCCGCAGGATTATCCCGGCCCCGGCGAGCAATACAGCTTTGACGGCGGCGTGCAGGTGTGCGGTGTGCAATGCCGGCAAAACGGAAACGAAGTGCAGGCCGAGGTGCGCCTGCAGGCCAACGGGCTGCTGATGCGGGCCTGCAGCCATAAGCTGCTGGCAAATATAGAATGCGGCGAGGAATGGCCGCAGGCCAAAGAGATCGCGCTGCGTATCTATTTTGCCCACGCGGGCGAACAGGTGTTTGAAATTGCCAAACGCTATCATGCCTGTGCTGCCGCTGTGCAGCAGTGCAATGGGCTGGAAGCACCCGTGCTGGAGGCCGACAGGCATATCCTGATTCCAAAAGCCAACTAAAGGGGAGGAAGCATGATGGAGCATGAACAGCTGTATCGCAGCATTGCCGAGCGTACCGGCGGCGATATTTATATCGGGGTGGTTGGGCCGGTGCGAAGCGGAAAAAGCACATTTGTGAAAAAACTGGCAGAACTTGCTTTTTTGCCTGCGATCCATGAGGAACTCAGCCGAAGCCGCGCACGCGATGAACTGCCGCAATCCGCTGCCGGGCGAACAATTATGACGACCGAACCAAAATTTATCCCTGAAAAGGCGGTCACGGTCAAGCTGGAGGGCGGCGGGGCGTTCCGAGGGCGTGTGATCGACTGCGTGGGCTATATGGTGGAAGGCGCCTTGGGAAGTGAGGAAAATCAGGAGCCCCGTATGGTGAAAAGCCCATGGTTTGAAGAAGAAGTCCCGTTTGAACTGGCTGCCGAAACCGGCACACGCAAAGTGATCACCGAACACGCCACGATTGCGGTGGTGGTCACCACCGACGGCACCATCAGCAATATTCCCCGGGAAAAATATCTTCCGCCCGAGCGGCGCGTGATCGCGGAATTAAAAGCAGCGGCAAAGCCGTTTGTAATCCTTCTGAACAGTGCCGAAGCGCAAAGCAGCGCCTGCAGTGCATTGGCAGCACAAATGGAAAAGGAATATGGCCACGCAGTGCTTCCCGTAAACTGCGAAACCCTCACGCGGGAGCAGATCGACTCCGTGCTGGAAAGGCTTTTGTATGATTTCCCGATCTGTGAGATCTGCTATAAAATGCCCCTATGGGTCACCATGCTGGAAAAAGGCCACTGGCTGCAGCAGGAGCTGTATTCCGGGCTGCTGGCGCAGGCCGAAGGCATGAGCCGTATGCAGGATGCCGTATTGGGCGAGGCTGCGCTTGAATGCCCGAATGTGCAGCTGTGCCGGGTGACGGGCATGGATCTCTCCTGCGGGGTGGTCACCATGGAGCTCACCCTGCATCAAGAGGTATTCTATCGCATTCTCGAGGAATGCACCGGCCTTGAAATTGGCGATGAGGCCGGGCTGGTGCCCTGTATTGTGGAGTTGGCCCGTGCCAAAAAGGCCTACGATAAGGTGCGCAGTGCCTTGGAGCAAACCGAAGCCACCGGCTACGGCATCGTGATGCCCTCGCTGGAAGAGCTGGCGCTGGAAGAGCCGGAGATCATCCGGCAGGGCGGAAAATACGGGGTACGCCTGCGCGCCAGCGCCCCCTCAATCCACATGATGAAGGCCACCATTGAAACCGAGATCGCGCCTATCGTTGGCAGCGAGCGCCAAAGCGAAGATCTGGTTACCGGTCTGCTGAAGGATTTTGAAAACGATCCGCTTAAAATCTGGGAATCCAACATTTTTGGGAAAAGTCTGCACGAACTGGTAAACGAAGGGCTGCAAAGCAAACTGCTGCATATGCCGCAAGAGGCCCGTCTGCGCTTGCAGGAAACCGTAGAGCGCGTGATCAACGAGGGCTGCTCCGGCCTGGTATGTATCATTATCTGAAAAATCCGTTTAGATCGGCAATCACAGAAAATGCCCGCTGTACAAAAAAGATCCGCCTATTCCCCATAAAAAGGGAAAGGGCGGATCTTTGCCTGTCTATACAGAAAAAGCCGTTTTACAAAAATCAGTGCTTGCGGCGGGCTGCGTATTCGTCCAATGCACGGTTGTATACATCCACGACAGCCTGCGTGAATTCGCGTGGGCCGTAGCCGCGGGTGCTGTCGCACACGGTTTTGCGGCGCGCCTGCCTGGCCGATTCGCTCAGGGCAACCTGCTCCTGCACCAATGCAGTGAATTCAGGGCCGGTGGTATACAAATGCCCGTTCACACCCTCACGGATCTGGTCTTTGTTATAAATATCCAGGCGCTGCAGCACATACAGGCCGCTGGCCATGGCCTCCAGCATAGAGATGGAGTTGATCTCGGAAAGAGAGGCCGTTACAAACAGATCGCAGGCATGGAAATACGGCGGCAGCGTGCCGTGATCCATTTTTCCCATCAGGCGAATCTGTCCCTCCATGCCCAAAGAATGGATCTGCGCCTGCAAACGGGGCTTTTCGGGGCCGTCACCAATGATAAACAATTTGGTGCGGGGGCAGTCGGCATGGGCGGCGGCAAAGTTTTGAATCAGCACATCGATGCTCTTTTCGCGGCCAAGACGCCCCACAAACAAAAGGGCCGTGTCGCCTTTTTGCAAGCCAAGGTCAGCCCGGGCGGCTTCAATATCCTTTGTCGCCACATTTTCCGGCAGAAAAATAGAAAGATCCACAATGTTGGGGATCACATTGATGTGTCTGTCCACCCCGCAGCGCCGCAAAAAGGAAACCACCTTCACCGAAGGGCCGATCACCTCGGTGGCATATTTGGCCAAGTGGCGGAAATAGCTGTGTGCAACCGGTTTTGCAACCAGATCCTGCATATTTTTGTGCGGGGCCACATAAAACAGATAATCGTCATACGAGGTGTGCAGGGTGTACACCACCGGCTTTTTCATGCGGCGGGCACAGAACAGCCCAAAAATGCCCATGGTGAATTCCGTTTGGATATGGATGATATCGGGGTTGAACTCCTGCACGATGCGGTAGCGCTCCAGATTCAGGGGATTGGCCACACCATAGCCGTACAGCCGCTTGAGCGCCATGGCAGGGCAATACAGCACGCCGCCCTGCACATAGTGGCGCTGTGCGTGGGGGTCCATGGTTACAATCAGCACCTGATCACCGCGGGCCTCCAGGCCTTTTTTTACGGTTTCAATATGTGTTACAACGCCGCTGATAAAGGGGTAATAGGTTTCCGTAAAAATTGCTACTTTCACGCGCGTTCTCCTTGTTTTGAAAAGTGTTTTTCTTATTATAGCAGACCATTTGCGCGATTGCAAAAAAATCGGGTTACATTTGGGTAAAGGGGCAAAAAGGAATTGTATTCTCTGTGTATTTCCAGTATAATAAAAATAACTGTAAGGCAATGAAAGGCGGCAAAGCGCCCTTTTGGCTTTGGCTGCAAAATGTGCCTTTCAGGGCAGGCAAAGTACTTTCAAAAAGCCCGCATGGGCAACAACAAAATACAAAAAAACAGATTGCCGGTTCGGCAATGTTGCGGATATGGAGGAAGAATATGCAGAATTATACGGTTCCCCTGAGCAAGCTGGCAGAACATCTGGACCTTGAAACGGTCTACACGCCCACAAATCTGGAAGATATTATGATCTGCAGCCCCAATGTAAACCGCCCGGGCCTGATCGTAACGGGTTATTCCAAGTATTTCGACAGCACCCGCGTGCAGATCATCGGATTGATGGAAACCTCGTATCTGAGTGAGCTCACGCCCGAACTGCGCGCAGAGCGTGTGGATAATCTGTTTGCCCGCAAGCCGCCTGTGATCATTCTTTCTCATGGCGTTACGCCCTTGCCGGAGTTTCTTACCTACGGCGAAAAACACGCGGTTCCCGTGCTGCGCTCCATGGCCATTACCAGCGTTCTGATGGGCGACATCATCAATTTCCTGAGCCTGGAGTTGGCACCGCGCATTACCCGCCACGGCGTTCTGGTGGATGTATACGGCGAGGGCATTCTGATTTTGGGCGATTCCGGCGTTGGCAAAAGCGAAACCGCCATCGAGCTTGTAAAGCGCGGCCATCGCCTGGTGGCCGATGATGCTGTGGAGCTACGCCGTCTTTCCGACCATACCATCGTGGGCACATCGCCCGAAAATATTCGCCATTTCATTGAGCTGCGCGGCATTGGCATTATCAATGTGGCGCGGGTGTTCGGCATGGGTGCTGTAAAAGCCAGCAAACGCGTGGAGCTGGTGATCGAGCTGGAGCCGTGGGATAAAACCAAGGCCTACGACCGTACCGGCCTGGATACGCCCAGCTATGACATTCTGGGTGTGCCGATTTCCAGCATGGTGATCCCGGTAATGCCCGGCCGTAATCTGGCTGTGATCGTGGAAACGGCAGCCATCAACAACCGCCAGAAAGCAATGGGCTACAATGCCGCCAAAGACCTTTTGCAGCGTTTGGGCTTGGAAGAAGACTGATCGGTGCAAAGCGGGATAACAATTATCAGAGGGAGAAAAACAGCATGAGCGATTTATACAGAATTGGCATTGATCTTGGCGGCACCACAGTGACAGCCGGCCTTGTTGACGAAGAAAACAAGATCCTGCACAAACTCACATGGGCCACGGCGCTGCCCCGCCCGGCAGAGGATCTGGAACAGCACATGGCCAAGCTGTGCCGCGCTGTGGCGCAGCAGGCAGGCGTGGATTTTGCAAAGGTGGCATCCATCGGCATCGGAACGCCGGGAAGCGTGAACAGCAAAACCGGCAAGGTGGGCTTCAATGCGAATTTTGGCTATCATAACTGGGATCTCGGCAGCGACATGGAAAAGCTGCTGGGATGCCGGGTGTATGTGGAAAACGATGCCAACGCAGCGGCCTACGGGGAATATCTGGAGGGCAGCGCAAAAGGGTATAACAGTGCTGTATGCGTAACCCTTGGCACCGGCATTGGCGGCGGCATTATTCTGGATGGCCGTATTTTTTCGGGTGCCAACGGTGCGGGCGGTGAGATCGGCCATACGGTAACCGTGCAGAACGGACGTCCGTGTATGTGCGGCCGCCGTGGATGCTGGGAAAAATACGGCAGTGCCCGCGCTTTGAGCGAGGATTCTGCCGCAGCAGCCCAAGAGCATCCCGAAAGCCTGCTTCACACACTTATTGAAAAAAGCGGCGGCAAGCCCAACGCCAAAATGGCCTTTGATGCCATGGCACAAAACGATGCCGTGGCAAAGCAGGTGGTGGAAAACTGGCTGAATGCCGTGGGCTGCGGCCTTGTCAATGTGATCAACACCTTCCAGCCGGATGTAGTGTGCATCGGCGGCGGTGTTTCAGCACAGGGCGAGGTTCTTTTGCAGCCGCTGCAGAAAATCGTGGACGCAGAGGACTATAACCGCACGGGCAGCCAGCGCACACTAATCAAATTGGCTACGCTGCGCAACGATGCCGCCGTGGTGGGCGGTGCGAATCTGTATCGACAGCATTAACCGGGAGGAACTGCTGCATGGAAAAACAAACTTTGCTGGTTGAGGCCTTGCAAAAAGAAAATATTATCTGCCGCGAAAACGAGCCCTTGGCAGGGCACACCACCATGAAGATCGGCGGCCCCGCACGGGTGTTCTGCCAGCCGGCAGGCACCGAGCAGCTGATCCGCTGCATTCAGCTGTGCCGTGAGCATCAGGTCGAGTATTACCTTTTGGGAAAAGGCTCCAACACCCTGTTTGCGGACAGCGGCTATCCCGGCGCGGTGATCTGTCTGGACGAAGCCTCGAGCCGCATTCAGGTGGAGGACGATCAGATCATTGCCGGTGCGGGCGCACCGCTGCACAAGGTGTGCCGTGCTGCGCTCAATGCCGAATTGGGCGGGCTGGAATTTGCATATGGTATTCCGGGCAGCGTTGGCGGCGCCGTTTATATGAACGCCGGTGCCTACGGCGGCGAGATGAAGGATGTTTTGGCCGAGGTATACTATATCGACGAAAACGGCAGAATGCAGACCAAGCCCGCAGAAGAGCTCAAGCTGGGCTATCGCACAAGCTGCTTTATGGATACCGATCAATGCATCGTGGCGGCTCGTTTTGTGCTGCATCCGGCGCGTAAGCAGGAAATTGAGGACCGTATGGAAGATCTGATGGAGCGCCGCCGCAGCAAGCAGCCGCTGGAATATCCCAGCGCAGGCAGCACCTTCAAGCGCCCGCAGGGCGCTTTTGCAGGGGCTTTAATCGAGCAATGCGGCCTGAAGGGGATGCGTGTCGGCGGCGCGGCGATCAGCGAAAAGCACTGTGGCTTCGTTGTGAATTTAGGGGGAGCTACCTGCCGCGATGTGGTGGAACTGACTCAAAAGGTGCATGATATCGTGCTGGAAAAAACAGGATTCGTTTTAGAGCGCGAAATCCGTGTTGTAGGGGAATAAAAGGGAAGCGAAACAAAAGGGGAAAGGGTGAAAGAATATGTCGTTTTTGGCGGTAACAGGGCTTTCGGGCGCAGGAAAATCGCAGGCGGTGAATGCACTGGAGGATATCGGCTATTTTTGCATTGATAACATACCGGCGGCACTTTTGCCTAAGATTTTAGAATTTGCACAGCAGGGCGACAATGCACTGCCCAAGGTTGCCGTTGTGATCGATGTGCGCGGGCTTCACTCGCAAGAGGATGTTGCATCGGCTATTTCCAGCTTGGATTCTTTACAGATCGACTATAAGATCCTGTTTTTGGATGCCTCGGATGAATGCCTGGAACGGCGCTATAAAGAAACCCGCCGTATGCATCCCATCAGCCTGAGCCATGGCCTTGCCGTGGGCGAGGCCATTCGTATGGAACGCTCGATCCTGCAGCCGCTGTATGAGCGTGCCAATTATGTGATCGACACCACGCTGCTTTCCACGGCCCAGCACAAACAGCGCATTTGCGATTTGTTTCTGGAGGGCAAGGGCAAGTCGATGGCGCTGAATATCATCAGCTTCGGCTTTAAATTCGGCCTTCCCAAAGAAGCCGATATCGTGCTGGATGTTCGCTGCCTGCCCAATCCGTTTTATGTGCCGGAACTCAAAGAAAAAACCGGCTTGGATCAGGAAGTAGTGGATTTCGTAATGAGCCATCCGGAAGCAGTAAAGCTGATGGATGCCTATAAAAATATGCTGGACTGCTCGCTTCCGCTTTATGTAAAAGAGGGGAAAAGCCTGCTCACCATTGCGGTCGGCTGCACGGGCGGCAAGCACAGATCCATTACATTTGCACGGCTCTTGGCGGATTTTTGCCGCGAAAAGGGCTATGCACCCAGCCTGCAGCATCGTGATGTGCAGCGTAAAAATTAAAGCATGGGCAGCACTGCGCCCCGCAAAGTGCTGCCCATAAAAATCGTAAAACTAAACCGGAGTTGTTGTCATTATGAGCTTTTCGCTGGATGTTAAAGCGGAAATTGTAAGCAAAAAAATTGTTTCTACCTGCTGCGTAAAGGCTGCCTGCTATGCGGTGGCCTGCTTTGCAAAATATTTCGACGGCAGAGGGATCGTGCTGCAAACCGAGGTGGAAAGTGTAGCCCAGTTTGCAAAAAAAATGTTTCATCTTTGTGATATTCAGGGAACCGTTGAAGCCAGAGAACGAGCAAGCGGTGTGATTTACGAGTTCTCCGTTAAGCAGCCCGAAGCTGTGGAGCAGATGCTGCAAATGTTCGGCCATAACGGAAACGAAACCACCCTGCGCATTCACCCTGAAAACTTTTCCTGCGAGCGCTGTTATCATGCTTTTATCAGCGCCGCTTTTTTGTGCGGCGGCACGATCACGGACCCGGAAAAAGAGTATAGTCTGGAATTTCTGACTCCCAAATTCAGCCTGGCACGAGATTTTGAGGCCATGCTGGCCGAGCGCGAATTCCAGCCGCACCGTACCTTGCGCCGGGGAACCAGCGTGATCTACATCAAAGCCAGCGAGCGCATTGAAAATCTGCTGGCCTATATGGGCGCGGGCAAGGCTGCCATGACGATCATGAACAGCCGTATGTTCAAGGAAGTGCGCAACAACAGCAACCGCATTTCCAACTGCGAGGCAGCCAACATCAGCAAGCGCGTGCAGGCCTCGGTGCAGGTGAAAAAAGCGGTGCGCTATCTGGAAGAACAGGGCCGCCTGGAAATGCTTTCGCAGCCGCTGCAAAAGGCAGCCGAAATGCGCCTGCGTTATCCCGAATACACTCTTTCTCAGCTGGCCGAAGCATTCGATCCGCCGCTGAGCAAATCAGGGCTTTCGCATCAGCTGAAAAAAATCATTGATATAGCCAAAGCCCTGCAGGAGAGAAACGAAAATGCCTGATACCCAAAAGAATTTCACCCATCTGCATGTGCATACGGAATACAGCCTGCTGGACGGTGCCTGCCGCATTGACCGTATGTTTGAACATTTGAAAGAAATGGGACAAACAGCGGCAGCCATTACCGACCACGGCGTAATGTATGGCTGCGTGCAGTTTTACAAAGCGGCCAAGGCGGCCGGCATCAAGCCTATCATCGGGTGCGAAGTGTATGTTGCCACGCGCAGCCGCTTTGATAAGGTGCGCCATATCGACGGCAACAACCATCTGGTGCTGCTGTGTAAAAACGAAACCGGCTACAAAAACCTGATCAAGCTGGTGTCGGCGGGTTTTTTGCAGGGCTTTTATTCCAAGCCCCGCATCGACAAAGAGCTGCTGGAGCAGTATCACGAGGGGCTGATCTGCCTTTCGGCCTGTCTGGCAGGTGAGGTGCCGCAGGCTCTGCTGGCCAATGACTACGAGCGCGCCAAAAGCACGGCGCTTTGGTTCAATGATCTGTTTGGGCAGGGAAATTACTATCTTGAGCTGCAGGATCACGGCCTGCAGGAAGATCCCATTGTGCTGCCGCAGCTTATTCGCCTGAGCAAGGAAACCGGCATTCCGCTTGTTGCCACCAACGACAGCCACTACATTCAAAAAGAGGATGCCAAAATGCAGGAGATCCTGCTGTGCATCCAAACCGGTAAAACCATCGATGATGCCGATAAAATGGAGTTCCAAACCGATGAGTTTTATCTGAAAAGCACGCAGGAAATGTATGATCTGTTTTCCTATGTGCCTGAGGCCTGTGAAAACACCAATAAAATTGCAGAAATGTGCAATTTTGATTTTGAATTCGGCAATACAAAGCTGCCCTATTTTGAAGCACCGGACGGCCTTACCAATCAGCAGTACTTTGAAAAACTTTGCTTTGAAGGGCTGGAGCGCCGCTATGGCCCGGAGGTGCCGCCCGAAAACCGAGAACGCCTTGCGTACGAGATCGGCGTGATCCGGGATATGGGCTACACCAACTATTATCTGATCGTATTTGACTATATCAACTATGCCAAAAGCGTGGGGATCCCGGTGGGGCCCGGCCGCGGCTCGGGCGCAGGCAGCATCGCCGCCTACTGCGTGGGCATCACAGACATTGACCCCGTGCGGTATCACCTGATTTTTGAGCGCTTTCTGAACCCGGAGCGCGTTAGTATGCCGGACTTTGATGTAGACTTCAGCTACGAGCGCCGTCAGGAAGTGATCGATTATGTGAACCGCAAGTATGGCAGCGACCATGTGGCGCAGATCGTGACTTTTGGCACCATGGCTGCCCGCAACGCCATTCGCGATGTGGGGCGCGTGATGGGCATTCCGTATCAGAATGTTGACCGCGTGGCCAAGTTGGTTCCCATGGAACTGAAAATGACATTAAATCGCGCCCTGGAGGTTTCGCCCGAGCTGAAAAAAGCCTATGAGGACGACCCGCAGGTACACGAACTGATCGATACAGCCCTGAAAGTAGAGGGAATGCCGCGCCATGCCTCTACCCATGCGGCGGGCGTTGTGATCACGCGCGAGGCGGCCAACGAGTATGTGCCGCTGGCCAATAACGACGGCGTTCCCGTAACGCAGTTTAATATGACCGAAATCGAGGAACTCGGCCTTTTAAAGATGGACTTTCTGGGCCTGAGAACCTTAACCGTGATCCACGATGCAGAATGCGAGGCCCAAAAATCAGACCCCGGTTTTTCGGTGGCCAATATGGATTATGACGATCCGGCCACCTATCAAATGCTGGCGCAGGGCGAAACCGAGGGCATTTTTCAGCTGGAATCCACGGGCATGACACAGGTTCTGATGGGAATGCACCCGCGCAATCTCGAAGACATCATTGCCCTTATCTCGCTGTATCGCCCCGGCCCCATGGATTCCATCCCCACATATTTGCGCAATCGCCGCGAACCGGATAAAGTCACCTACAAAACGCCGGAGCTTGCGCATATTCTGGATGTTACCAACGGCTGCATCGTGTATCAGGAACAGGTGATGCAGATCTTCCGTGAGCTGGCAGGCTTCAGCTTTGGGCAGGCCGATAATATCCGCCGCGCCATGAGCAAGAAAAAGCATAAGGTCATGGAAGCCGAACGCGGGCATTTTGTGCAGGGCTGTGCCGAAAATCACATTGCGGAAAGCATTGCCAACGCCTTGTATGACGAAATGAGCAGCTTTGCCTCATATGCCTTTAATAAAAGCCATGCGGCGTGCTATGCTTATGTGGCATTCCAAACGGCGTATCTCAAGTGTCATTACCCATGTGAGTTTATGTCGGCGCTTATGACAAGCGTGCTGGACAACACCGATAAGGTGATTGAATATTCCGGTGAGTGCCAGCGCCTTGGCATCAAGGTGCAGCCGCCGGATATCAACATCAGCGGCGGCGGATTTACGCCGGATGCGGGAAAAATCCGATTCGGCCTGAATGCGGTGAAAAATGTGGGCCGCGGTTTGATCGATGCCGTGATCCATGAGCGCGAAACACGGCCTTTCCGTTCGCTGTATGATTTTTGCAAGCGTATGCACGGCAGCGAACTGAACCGCCGGGCAGTGGAAAGCCTGATCAAAAGCGGTGCATTTGACGGCATCGAGGCTACCCGGCGGGGAATGATGGATTCTGTGGAATCTATTCTGAAAAGCATCGAAACCGATGCCCGCCGCAATGTAGAGGGCCAGTTGGATCTGTTTTCCGCTTTGGCAGGCGGCAGCGAGGAAACTGCCAGCCATGATTTCCAGATACCGCCCAAGGCAGAGTATCCGCTTGCCGAGCTTCTGCAGCTGGAAAAAGAGGTGAGCGGCCTGTATCTTTCGGGCCACCCGCTGGATGGCTACCGCGAGCTGATTAACAAAATTGCCTGCCCGATCAAAGACCTGATCGGCGAAAATGCCCACCAATACGATAATAAGCAGGTGTCGGTGGTGTGCGTGTTGACCCGCAGCAAGTTTATGACGACCAAATCCAACACCTTGATGGCGTTTATCAATGTGGAAGATCTTACCGGCACCATGGAGATCATTGTATTTCCTAAGGCTCTGGAAAAATGCCGCGATTCGCTGCAGGAAAATCAGGTGCTTGTCATCGAAGGCCGTGTTTCCTGCCGGGAAGAAGAAAACGCCAAGCTTTTGGCCGAGCATATCAGTACCGTGCCGGAATATGAGGCGATGCAGCAGCAAGCCCGATCCGTGCCGCAAAGCCAGAGCACGGCGCAGACCAAAAGCGGAAAACCGGGCATTTACTTGCTGATCCCCACACAGAATTGCCCCCAATTTGATAAGGTGAAAAATCTTATGGCAATTTTTGAAGGGCGAAAACCGGTTTATATCAAATTTGCCGATACCGGCAAATGGGTGGTGGCTCCCCGCAATTTATGGGTGACAGAGCATGCACTTTTGTTGCAGGAACTCAAAAATATTCTGGGTGACGAGAATGTTGTATCAAAATAACATGAAACAAGATTCAAAAGTCCATAAAACACTTTGACACAACATTCTCGGGTTGATATAATTCTTTTTAGATGATGGAAGAGGGAAACAGAAATATAGAAAATATGTGCGGAAACACAGAAAACGCATCAGGAGGAGAAGAGATATGGTAAAAGAAATCAAGACCATTGGCGTTTTGACCAGCGGCGGCGATGCCCCCGGCATGAATGCCTGCGTGCGCGCCATTGTGCGAACCGGTATTGCAAAGGGCTTTCGTATGATCGGTGTCCAGCGCGGCTACAACGGCCTAATCAACGGTGAATGCTATGAAATGAATCTCCGTTCGGTTTCTAATATCATTCACCGCGGCGGCACGGTGCTGTATACGGCACGCTGCCTGGAATTCAAAACTGAGGAAGGCCAGCAAAAGGCAGTAGACCGCTGCAAGGAGCTTGGCATTGATGCGCTGGTGGTTATTGGCGGCGACGGCAGCTTTATGGGTGCCCGTGCGCTTTCCAACAAGGGCATTCCCTGCGTGGGCATTCCCGGTACCATTGATAATGATATTGCCTGCAGCGAGTATACCATCGGCTACGATACTGCCATGAACACCGCTGTGGAAATGATCGATAAACTGCGTGACACCACCCAAAGTCATGACCGCTGCAGCGTGGTAGAGGTTATGGGCCATCATGCAGGCTATATTGCCCTGAATGTGGGCATTGCCACCGGTGCTATGGCAGTGCTGCTGCCCGAGCGTCCCTTTGATTTTGAGCGCGATATCCTTGTGCCCATGAACAAAACACAGCTGAGCGGCAAAAAGCACTTTATCATCATTGTTTCCGAAGGCATCGTTCCTGCACAGGAGCTGGCTCGCAAAATTCAAACCCGCACCGGCGTGGATACCCGTGCCACGGTTTTGGGCCATGTGCAGCGCGGCGGTTCGCCCACCCTGCGGGATCGCGTAATGGCATCCACCATGGGCTATCACGCGGTGGATCTGCTCTCGATGGGCATTTACAACCGTGTTGTGGCGGTTACCGGCGGCAAGGTTGTGGACTATGATGTCAATGTTGCACTGAGTATGCATAAAACCATTGACAGCAGCATGATCGATGTGGCCAACACCATTTCTATCTAAAATTATTTTTATACCGATTATCAAAAAAGAGCTTTTTGCCTCGAAAACATGGCAAAAAGCTCTTTTTGCGTTACTTAAATCAATTCTTCCAAAATGCTGTTCTGCACGATCAGCCCGGATGGGGTAAGAGCAAGGGTTTTCCCGTCAAACACAGCATAGCCCGCTTGCACACAGCGCTTGATAAAAGCCAGCTGCCGGGCGCTGAATTCGCCGCCCCATTGCGCCTTCCATATGCCAAGATCCAAGCCGTCGCGCAGCCGCAGGCGCATCAAAAGGTAATCCTCGGCATTGCAGCCGCCATCCGGCACGGGCTCACAGCCCTGCACAAATGCGCTTGTGCTGCCGGGCCAATAAAAGCGGCGGTTAGCAACGCAGCTATGCGCCCCGGGGCCAAGGCCCCAGTAGTCCATGCAGTTCCAATACAAGAGATTGTGCTTTCCCTCAAAGCCCGGGAGTGCGAAGTTGCTGATCTCGTATTGCCGGTAGCCGTTTTCCTCTAAACGGTTTACGGCGTAAAGAAAAAAATCGGCGGCCTCATCCGGCGTGGGCAGCCCCTCGGGCGGATGCTTTCCAAAGGCGGTGCCGGGCTCGATCTTGAGCAGATAGGCGGAAATATGCGTGGCGCCGCCCTGCTGCAAAAGAGAGAGCGTTTCATCGAACTCACGGCAGGAATAGTGGGGGAGCGCCATCATAATATCGCCGCTGATATTTGTGAAACCGGCCTGCCCGGCCCACAAAAGAGCCTGTTTGGCCTGCTGCGCAGTGTGTGGGCGGCCAAGGCGCTGCAGCTGTTCATCATAAGCACTTTGCACGCCAAAGCTGATGCGGTTCACTCCCGCTGCGCGAAACCCGGCCAGGGAATCCAAAGTAACCGTTTCCGGGTTGGCTTCGAGCGTAATTTCAGCCCCGGGCAGCGGATCGGCTGCATCGATCAGCTTGGCTGCCTGTGCGGGGGAAAGCAAGCTGGGGGTGCCGCCGCCAAAATATACGGTGGCCGGCCGGCGGCCGCGCAGGCGTTTTAATTCGCGCAGCAGGGCGTTTATATAGTCATCGGGCACACATCGGCTGCCGCCAGCAGAATAAAAATCGCAATAACGGCATTTTGCCAAGCAGTAGGGAATGTGCAGATATAAGCCGAGAGAATCTTTCATGCAGGAAACCTCTTTGTGCAAGTTTTATAAAATTTTAACAAATTTTTATAAATTAAGCAATGGTTTCTTCGGTGCAAGTGGCGTATAATAGTAGTAATTAAAGAACGCAGAAAAGAGAGGAATCTTTCATGCCGAATTACAATCAAAATTATAATCGCTGGGAACCGGAATATTCCATGGGCGCACAGCTTACACTGAATCAGTATATGACCCGTGCTTTTACATGGATGTTCATCGGTTTGCTTACTACCTTTGGCTTGGCTTTTGCCATTGCGTGGACAGGGCTGTATGTGCCCATTATGCGAAGCGGTGCCGTGTTTGCCATTACCATCGCGGAGTTCATACTGGTAATCGCGCTGTCATCGCGTGTGCAGCACATGGCACCGGCCACAGCAACACTGCTGTTTTTCCTGTATGCCGTGATGAATGGCGTAATGTTCAGCGTATATTTTATTGCGTATGATCTGCCCATGCTGATCGGTGCATTTTTGGTGGCTGCCATTTATTTTGGCGTAATGGCTGCTTATGGCGCCATCACCAAAAAGGATCTCAGCAGCTGGGGTGCCATTGGGCTGTCGGGCCTGATCGCATTGCTGATCTTTGAAGTCATCTGTATGTTCCTGAACATTGGCAACACACTGCTTTGCGTGGTGGGTCTGGTGCTGTTTATGTGCATCACCGCCTACGATACGCAAAAGATCAAAGCATACTACTATTCGTTCTGCAACGACTCCGCCATGCTGGAAAAAGCCGGTATTCTGGCAGCCCTCAGCCTGTATCTGGACTTCATCAATATTTTCCTGCGTGTGCTGCGCTTGTTTGCGCGCAATCGCAGCAACAACTGATTTTTACTATCGGAAAAGCAAAACAGCGGCAAGGCCTTTTGGCTTTGCCGCTGTTTCGTTTGATGCGGCTTTACACCGCGATTTTTAAGGCAGATCAGTCGTCGCTGTCCAGTTTCAGCACGGCAGTAAAGGCCTCGCTGGGCAGTTCTACGCTGCCAAGCTGGCGCATCTTCTTTTTGCCTTCCTTCTGCTTTTCCAGCAGCTTCTTTTTACGGCTGATATCACCGCCGTAGCACTTGGCCAGCACATCCTTGCGCATGGCCTTTACGGTTTCACGGGCAATGATCTTGCCGCCCACCGCAGCCTGTACAGGAATTTCAAACAGCATACGGGGAATATTGTCGCGCAGCTTTTCGCAGATACGGCGGCCCTTGGCGTAGGCGTTGTCGGCAAACACGATCATGGAAAGAGCATCCACGGGATCGCCGTTCAGCAGGAAGTCCATCTTAACCAGCTTGCTTTCACGGAAGCCCTTCATTTCATAATCATAGCTGGCGTAGCCGCGGCTGCGGCTCTTGATGGCATCAAAGAAATCGTACACGATCTCACCCAAGGGCATTTCGTAGTGCAGGTCCACGCGCGTGGCATCCAGGTATTTCATTTCCAGCAGATTTCCGCGCTTGGTCTGGCACAGATCCATCAAGCTGCCCACATAGTCGTTGGGCGTATACACATGCACATCCACAAAGGGCTCTTCCTGCTTGGCAATGTTGGTGGGATCGGGATAGGCGCTGGGGTTTTCGATCATTTCAACGGTGCCGTCGGTCAGCGTGATCCGGTAGGAAACGCTGGGCGCTGTGGTAACCAGATCCAGATCAAACTCGCGCTCCAGACGCTGGGTGATGATATCCATGTGTAAAAGCCCCAGAAAACCGCAGCGGAAGCCAAAGCCCAGCGCGGTCGAGGTTTCCAGATCAAACGAAAGAGCAGCATCATTCAGCTGCAGCTTTTCCAAAGCATCCTTCAGCTCGTTATACTTCGAGCCGTCGGCAGGGTAAATGCCGCAGAATACCATGGGCGTTACTTTGCGGTAACCGGGCAGAGCCTGCGCGGTGGGGCGGTCTGCCAGCGTGATGGTATCGCCCACGCGGGTGTCGCGCACGGTTTTGATGCTGGCGGTCAGATAGCCAACTTCACCGGCGCGCAGCTCACTGCAAGGGGAAAGCTGGGTGGCACCCATCTGGCCCACCTCCACCAGCTGAAATTCAGTGCCGGTGCTCATCAAACGAATGGTATCGCCGGGCTTTACAGTGCCATCAAAAACGCGGATATAAACGATAACGCCCTTGTAGGGGTCATATACGCTGTCAAAGATCAGGGCCTTTAAAGGCGCATCCGGGTCACCGGTGGGGGCGGGAATATTGGCAACCACATCCTCCAGCACATCGGCAATGCCAATGCCCAGCTTGGCGCTTACGCGGGGGGCATCCATGCAAGGCAGGCCCACCAGCTCTTCCACCTCGGTGGCTACACGATCCGGCTCGGCGCTGGGCAGATCGATCTTATTCAGGATCGGCACAACCTCCAGATTATTGTCAATGGCAAGATAGCAGTTTGCCAAGGTCTGTGCTTCCACGCCCTGGCTGGCATCCACCACCAGAACGGCACCCTCGCAGGCAGCCAGGCTGCGGCTTACTTCGTAGCTGAAGTCCACATGGCCCGGCGTGTCAATAAGGTTGAATTCGTAGGTCTGCCCGTTTTTGGCGTGGTAGTGCATGGTCACAGCGCGGGCTTTGATCGTGATGCCGCGTTCGCGCTCTAATTCCATATTATCCAGGATCTGATCCTCCATCGTGCGTTTGTCCACGCTGTCGGTCAGCTCCAAAATGCGGTCGCTCAAAGTGGATTTGCCGTGGTCGATGTGAGCAATAATGCAAAAATTGCGGATATTTTCGTTAGACAATGGTTGCGTCCTCCTTTTTTACAATGAGAAGGGCAGTCAGCCCTGTAAATAATCCACAGCACTGGCCGGTTTACCCTCAACCAGATACAGGCGGGGCATACGGCGGCTCATGCCGCAAAGAATTTCATAATTGATGGTGCCAGCCTTTTGTGCAATGTCATCCACCGAGTCACCGGCTTGGCCCGGGCCAAAAACGATCACTTCGTCCTGCGGCTTTGCCTCAGGAATGTCGGTCACATCTACCATAAGCTGATCCATGCACACACGGCCCACAACGGGTGCGGGCTTTCCGTGAATGGTCAGCACGCCCTTGCTGCTCAGGCTGCGCGGGTAGCCGTCGGCATATCCAATGCAGCAGGTGGCAATGCGCATGGGCTTGCTGGCGGTAAAGGTGCAGCCATAGCTGATGCTTTCGCCGGGGTCGAGCTCTTTTATATAACTGATGCGGGTTTTCACGGTCATGGTTTGCCGATAGTCCTGCAGGGGAACATCGGAACTGGGCTGGCAGCCATACAAGATCACACCGGCGCGCACCAGATCCATGCCCCATTCCGGGTGCAAAAGCTGGGCGGCACTGTTGCAGCAATGGCAGGTTTTAAAGCTGTGCCCGTTTGCTTTCAGCGTGTCCACTGCCTGACAAAACAGTGTATGCTGCTGTTCGGTATATGCAATGTCGGCGGGGGCTAAGCTGTCAGCCACTGCAAAATGCTGGAAGATGCCGGTGATCCTGATTCCCTTTAAAGCATAACACTGTTCCATTTGCTGCAATGCCTGCTGCGGCGCACGGCGCATATCAAATCCAATGCGTCCCATGCCGGTGTCTACCTTTAAATGGCAGGGAACAGGATGCCCGGGCAGGGCGGCGGCGGATAGCGCTTTCGCATAGTCCAGACTGAACAAGGCCTGCGTGATGTTATACTGCGCCAGCAAAGGTGCCTGTGCCGGGTCTGTATAGCCCAGCAGAAGAATCGGCGTTGTAATGCCGTGGCGGCGCAGGCGGAGTGCTTCCGGCAAAGCGGCGGCGGCAAACCAGGCGGCTCCTAAGCTGGAAAGCAGGTTGGCCACCACCAGATCGCCGTGGCCGTAGGCATCGGCTTTGATCACCGCACAAACCGATGCCTTGCCTGCGTTATGCTGAATTTGCTCAAAGTTGTGGCAAAAAGCATCCAGATCGATCTCGGCCCAGCAGCGGCCGGTAAGATAACGAAGTTCAGCTTGTTCCATATCAGCGGTTCCTCCCGGTATGCACAGGGCCCCAGCCGTCAATGCCGCTGGTTTGCAGCGCGTGCAGGGTCTTCTGGCGGAATGCAGGGTCTTCGCGGCTCATCTGTTTTACAAAATTCTTGGTATCTTCACGCACAGTCACACCGTCAGCAGGGCAAAGGCTTTTGATCACCGGCAGCTCGGCATCGCGAACGGCGTGGCGCACATCGCTTTCATTGGCCAGCAGCATGGGGCGGATCATGGTGATATCCTTGCGGGAAAGATAGGTGACAGGGGAAAAACACCCTATGCGGCCCTCTCGCCACAGGTTCATATAAAATGTTTCGATTGCATCATCCAAATGATGGCCAAGGGCAACCTTGTTGCAGCCAAGCTCTTTGGCTGTGTTGTGCAAAATGCCCCGGCGGAATTTGGCACACAATGCGCAGGGATTGGGCTCTTTGCGCAGATCGAATACGATGCGGCCGATATCTGTGCGGCGGATCTCATAAGGAATATTTTGGCTGGCAAACAGCTGCTCAAGAGGGGAGTAATCGGTTTCTACGCCGCCAAAACGCGGATCAAGCGTAACGGCTGCCACCTCAAACGGAATGCCCAAATAAGCGCGCAGGTGGCCTAGCGCAACGGTGAGGGCAACACTGTCTTTGCCGCCGCTCACACCCACACAAATGCGGTCACCGGGCTGGATCATATCATAGTCTTGAATAGCTTTGCGCATAAGCCCTTCCAAACGCTGCATGATGGAATCTCCTTTCAGGAAAGGCAAAAACCCCGGCGGGGCTTTGTGTATCCTGTATCATGGAATTATATGGATTTAACCTTTTTATTATATCATACAGCAGCCGGGTGCAAAAGTTATTTTTAGAAAAACCTGAAAAAAATCAAAAGAATTATGCCAAAGTGAAATTGATGTATTAAACTTTGAAAATCGAAAATGAGAAAACGAGAGTATTCAAGAGAAAACGAGAGAAAACAAGAGCCACACAGGATTATTTAAAAATAATTGCAAAAAGCTATTGACGGCTGCGGCCAGGTTTGCTATAATCACACTTGTGCCAAACAAAAGACTGATACGAAATCGGCTTTTTTAAGGACTTTCCCAGTGCTAACGCACTGAATTATTTATGGAGGATATCAAAATGAGCACTACTCTTTTGAAGCCCGCTGAGGCTAACAACCGCAAGTGGTATGTGATCGATGCTGCCGGCAAGCCCCTGGGCCGTGTGGCTGCTGAGGCCGCTGTGCTGCTGCGTGGCAAAAACAAAGTTACCTTTACCCCTAACGTTGATTGCGGCGATCATGTGATCGTGATCAACTGCGATCAGGCTGTTCTGACCGGCAAGAAGCTGGAGAAGAAGTTCTACTACCATCACTCCGGCTGGATCGGCGGCCTGAAGAGCGTTCAGTACAAGACCATGATGGCTGAGAACAGCGACAAGGCTATGACCCTGGCTATCAAGGGCATGATCCCCAGCAACACCATCGGTGCCAAGGCTCTGACTCGTCTGCGCTGCTACAAGGGCGCTGAGTACGCTCAGGGCGCACAGAAGCCCGAGACCGTTGAATTTTGATAAGGAGGCAATAGACAATGTACGAAACTAAATCTTTCTACTACGGCACCGGCCGTCGTAAGAACTCTGTTGCCCGTGTTCGCCTGTTCAACGGCACCGGCAAAATCACCATCAATGGCCGCGATATCGACAACTACTTTGGTCTGGAGACCCTGAAGCTGATCGTTCGCAGCCCCCTGGCTCTGACCGGCACTGAGGGTAAGTTTGATATCGTTGTCAACGTTGTTGGCGGCGGTGTTGCAGGCCAGGCTGGCGCAATTCGCCACGGCATTACCCGCGCTCTGATGGAGTCTGATGCAGAGCTGCGTCCCGCTCTGAAGAAGGCTGGCTTTGTTACTCGCGATCCTCGTATGAAGGAACGTAAGAAATACGGCCTCAAAGCCGCTCGTCGCGCTCCGCAGTTCAGCAAGCGATAATCTACAGCTTAATAATGCTAAAAAAGCCCGGAAATACGCCATTTTCCGGGCTTTTTCTATGCCTGAAATCGCCTGATTCCGATGGTGAAATTTGAGGAAATTTGA